>OHEK01000004.1_pt1 | contig 105964 bp, 111 predicted proteins | sample 1567301 | NCBI WGS metagenome assembly OHEK01 (sample SAMEA3879554, study PRJEB24766) | human gut metagenome | biome: human-associated habitat; feature: feces | place: USA | collected 1985/1987
TGTCGATGATGGAGAATAAGGATCTTTTTGCAACGCAGTAATTAACTACAGCCATTGGAGTCTGATATCAAGTTGCTGTATTGGATGAACAAGTTGTTGACCAATATTTCTTTTTTGTCTTTGGTAAATACACCTAAACCTTCGCGGGATGTCTGAAGGTGTGTGATAAGTTTTTCGCGTTCAATGTAGAGTGCTTCCTTTGTTTCACGCAATCGGCGGTAGATCTGAATGATATGTTGTGATATTTTACCTAATTCGTTATGTGGAAAAGCTGATTGGAGGTCTGTTTCAATTGGCTCGTTCTTATCGGCACGTTTGGCAAACTGGCGTAGTTTGGTGATGGCTGTTCCCAAGCGTGAGGTAAAATGGTAGTAGATGAATATTAGCACAAGAGTGACAGCCAATGTGAACCACAGGTAGTGGCGATCAGCCGCCAGGTGATTGACTAGGTCAATATCGTAAGGCAGTGCCGAACGGATGATGTAGGATCCGAAATCTGTGGCTGAATAAAAATAAGGTACACCTGTAGTTTCCGAAGTGCGTCGCACGTCATGGCCTTTTCTATGTTTCAGTGCTTGTTGTACTTCTGGTCTATCTTGATGATTTTTGGGACTGATGTTGTGTTCGTAACTGTCATACAAAACAACACCTAGTGGATTAATGATGGTGACACGCAATTCTTTGGTTGTGCTTTGACGTATGTAGCTATTAAGCACAGAATTCCATAGGCTGTCAGGGGTTTCTGTCAGTCGAAAGTAAAGGTCTTCATTGAAATCCTGCAATTGCAGGTCGAGCAGTTCTATTTTGTATTCTTTTTCCCGCTGGTATTGGTAAAGGGTAACACTTCCTGCAAATAGCAGGAACAGCAGGAAGACGGATAAGAACAGTTTCCGACTGAATGACAGAAAATGCCGATTTTCATTCGGCTTCGAAGCAGTATCCATATCCCAGACGTGTTACAATACATTTACCATAATCACCTATTTTCTTGCGCAGGCGTGTGATATTTACGTCGATGGTACGGTCCAGCACGTATACTTCGTCGCTCCATACCTTGTTCAGTATGTCCTCACGCGAGAATACGCGTCCTTTGTTCTGTAATAATAAGAGCAAGATTTCAAATTCCTTTTTAGTTAACGGAGCTTCTTCTCCGTTAATACATACTTTCTTTTTGACGATGTCAAGTACCAGTGATTTGTACACTAGCTGTTCAGGTATACGTTCTGTTTCTTGTGAACTAGTACGGCGTAACACGGCTTTGACACGTGCTGTTACTTCACGTAGTGAGAAGGGTTTTGATATGTAGTCATCGGCTCCTAAATTGAATCCTGTGACTGTATCGTTTTCCGTATCTTTAGCTGTGATGAAGATGATGGGGATTTGGGCAGTCTTTTTGTCTTGTTTTAGCATACGTGCCATTTTGAAGCCGGATATTTCACCCATCATTACATCCAACAAGAGTAAGTTGTAGTGACTGATGTCCATTTGCAGGGCTTCTTCTGCAGAGTTTGCCGTATCCACTTCGTAACCTTCGTTTTCGAGGTTGAACTTCAAAATCTCGCACAAGTCTTCTTCGTCATCGACGACCAATATCCGATAGTTGTTCATCTCTTCTTCAATTTTAGTAAGGTATGGTTTTGCAAAAATATGTTTTTATTCTTTTGATGCGGCAAAGTTGAGGCATTTTTATTACGGAAACATGAAACAGATGTTACAATGTTGTTACAAGCCTTCTTGGAGATTGATAGTGAATTTTTTAATTCTTAAACGATGATCCGTAAAGAACAATTTGTCGCTATCTGTGTTCCTTTATTTGCATGGAAAACTTTATCTTTGTTTGTTCTTAAGTTGAGATAATGTATGAAGAAATTTATTTGTATAGATTGGCATCGCTTGTTTACGAGCCGTTGGCGTTGGAGGATATGTCTCGGGGCCGTGATTGTGGTGTCAGTAGTAGCTTTTTGGTTGAATGGTATTCCTTTCCGTGCGGGGTTTGAAATAGTTGATGATTTGGGAGGAAATGTTTTCCCTTCAAGTATTTTGTCGGTAGCTACTACCGATGCACAGGTCATTGTGCCTTCCGACTCCATGTATGTGGGAAACCCAAAGTCGTGCATTGCGGTCCGCCTGCGTTCGGGGCGCAGCTACACGCGTGTCCGTATCGAGGTGGCCGAGACGCCGTTCTTCTCCCATTCGGTGTCCGAATTTGTGTTGCCCCGTCCGCGTACCGAGTACATTATCTATCCTGATATCATCTGGAACTACGAGGCCTTGAAGGCCAACGAACAGGCCGAACCTATCAGTGTGGCCGTTACGGTGGAGGTGAATGGCAAGGCGTTGGGGCAGAAGGTGCGTACCTTCTCCGTGCGAAGTATCAATGAGTGTCTGTTGGGTTATGTTACCAACGGGACCAAGTTTCACGATACGGGCATCTTTTTTGCCGCCTACGTCAACGAGGAAAATCCGATGATAGATCGTCTGCTCCGCGAGGCGCTCAACACGCGCATCGTCAACCGCTTCCTGGGCTATCAGGGCGGGAAGGCGGAGGCGGTAGACAAGCAGGTGTATGCCTTGTGGAACGTATTGCAGAAGCGAAACTTCCGCTACAGCTCGGTGTCGAACACCAGTCTTTCGAGCAACATTGTCTTTTCCCAGCGGGTACGTACTTTCGACGATGCGTTGGAGTCGTCTCAGATCAATTGCGTGGACGGCAGCGTCTTGTTCGCTTCCCTGTTGCGTGCCATCAACATCGAGCCGATACTGGTGCGCATACCCGGCCACATGTTTGTGGGCTACTATACCGACAGCCAGCACAAGGACATGAACTTTCTCGAGACGACGATGATAGGAGATGTTGACCTGGACGATTTTTTCCCCGATGAGCAGCTAGACTCCACGATGGTGGGCAAGTCGCAGAACCAGATGTCGCGCATCACGTTCGACAAGTCGAAGGAGTATGCCAACAAAAAGTACCGTCAGCACGAGGAGGGCATCCACTCGGGTAAGCTGAACTACATGTTTTTGGAAATATCGAAGGAAGTGCGCAGGAAGATACAGCCCATCGGCAAATAAGGCTTGTTTTTGTACCTGCCGCTTGCAAATCATCGCCGGGAGTGTTACCTTTGCGAAGTTAAGTCAGAGTCAACGATATGGAATCATTCAAGAAGTATATTTCTCCGGGTGCGTGGTTTTCCATGGAATACCCGGCCGTGTGGAGCGAATTCGAAGACAGCGAAGACTCGTTCCTGTTCTATAATCCCGACGAATGGACGGGTAATTTCCGCATTTCGGCCTATCGGGACAATACGGCTGATTACGGGCGCGAGTCCGTACGGCAGGAGCTGAAGGAGAACGCTTCGGCTGTACGGGTACGTGTGGGCGCACTGGATTGTGCCTATAGCAAGGAAATGTTCGAGGAAGGCGGCGAATACTATACGTCGCACATCTGGATTGCGGGCGTGGACGATGTGGCCTTTGAATGCTCGTTCACCGTGCGCAAGGGTGAATCCGTGGCCGAGGCCGAGCGGGTGATTGCTTCCCTGCAGGTGCGCAAGCCGGGTGTGAAGTATCCTGCCGAGCTCATCCCCGTCCGTCTTTCCGAAATCTATCAGATAGACGAAGCCTACGAATGGGTGGAGAAGACGGTGAAAGACCTGCTGAAGAAGGACTTCCAGGGTGTGGAAGAAGACGTGGAAAGCATGCAGCAGGTGGTGGACCGTGGCGTGATAGGACCCAAGAAGAAAGACCAGTGGCTGGCACTGGGCATCACCCTCTGCGTCATCATGGCCAACGAAGTGGACGGGCTGGAGTGGCGTACGCTGATAGACGGCAACCGAGAGGCCCCCATATTGTTCAATACCGCTACCGGCCAATGGATAGACCCCATGAAGCTGGCGTGGAGCAAAGTGAAGGCCGGCGAGAAGGTCAACCTGGCGGAAGCTTATTGCAATGCTTGATTAATTCTTCATTATTAATTCTTCATTCTTCATTTAAATTAATGTCTCCCATACTGCAAGTAGAAAACCTCACCAAGTCGTTCGGCGATCTGGTCTTGTTTGAAAATATATCCTTCGGCCTGGCCGAAGGCCAACGTGTCGGACTGATTGCCAAGAACGGAAGCGGCAAGTCCACCCTGCTCAACATCCTCTCGGGAAAGGAGGGTTACGACGAGGGAAAGATATCCTTTCGCCGAGATCTTCATGTGGGCTATCTTGAACAAAGTCCCTCGTATCCCGAAGAACTGACCGTACTCGAAGCCTGTTTCCATCATGGCAACACGACCGTGGACCTCATCAAGGACTACGAACGCTGCATGGAGACCGAAGGCCATCCCGGCCTGGACGAGCTGCTCGTGCGAATGGACCACGAAAAGGCGTGGGACTACGAGCAGAAGGCCAAGCAGATACTTTCCCAACTGAAGATACGCGACTTCAACCAACAGGTGAAGCACCTCTCCGGCGGGCAGCTGAAGCGTGTGGCGCTGGCCAATACCCTCATCACCGAGCCCGATCTCCTCATCCTCGACGAGCCCACCAACCACCTCGACCTCGACATGACCGAGTGGCTGGAAGAATACCTGCGCCGCACCAACCTTACCCTGCTCATGGTGACGCACGACCGTTACTTCCTCGACCGTGTCTGCTCCGAAATCATTGAGATAGACAACCGCACGATTTATTCCTACAAGGGTAACTACAGCTACTACTTGGAGAAGCGTCAGGAACGTATCGACGCCAAGACGGTGGAGGTGGAGCGCGCCAACAACCTGTACCGCACTGAGCTGGAGTGGATGCGCCGCATGCCCCAGGCCCGCGGACATAAGGCCCGCTACCGCGAGGAAGCCTTCTACGAACTGGAGAAGGTGGCCAAGCAGCGCTTCCACGACGCTAACGTGAAGCTTGACGTCAAGGCCTCTTACATCGGTAACAAGATATTCGAGGCCGACCACCTGTGCAAGGCTTTCGGCAACCTGAAGATACTGGACGACTTCTCCTACATCTTCGCCCGTTACGAGAAGATGGGCATCGTGGGCAACAACGGTACGGGCAAGTCGACCTTCATCAAGATACTGATGGGGCTGGTGAAGCCCGACAGCGGCACGCTGGACATCGGCGAGACCGTCCGCTTCGGCTACTACTCGCAGGACGGGCTTCAGTTCAACGAACAGATGAAGGTCATTGACGTGGTGCAGGACATTGCCGAGGTTATCGAACTGGGCAACGGCCGTCGGCTCACCGCCTCGCAGTTCCTCCAGCACTTCCTCTTCACGCCCGAGACGCAGCACAGTTACGTCTACAAGCTGAGCGGAGGCGAACGCCGCCGCCTCTACCTCTGTACGGTGCTGATGCGCAACCCCAACTTCCTCGTGCTGGACGAGCCCACCAACGACCTCGACATCGTCACCCTCCAGGTGCTCGAAGAATATCTGCAAGGCTTCAAGGGATGCGTCATCGTCGTCAGCCACGACCGCTACTTCATGGACAAGGTGGTGGACCATCTGCTGGTGTTCAACGGCGGGGGCGACATCCGCGACTTCCCCGGCAACTACACGCAGTACCGCGAATGGAAGGAGGCCAAGGCACGCCACGACAAGGAACAGCAGGCGGCCGCCAAACCGCAGGCTGCCGCGAAGCCCGCCCGTACCCGTCAGGACGAGAAACGCCGCATGAGTTTCAAGGAACGCCGCGAGTTCGAGCAACTCGAGAAGGAGATTGCCGAGCTCGAAGCCGAGAAGAAGGCCGTCGAGGAAGCCTTGTGCAGCGGCACGCTTTCGGTGGACGAACTGACAGAGAAGTCTAAGCGCCTGCCGCAGCTGACGGATCTGATTGATGAAAAGACAATGCGATGGTTGGAATTGAGCGAGCTGGAATAAGTATGGAAGGAAGAAGCAACTACCACAGCCACTCCCTCTACTGCGACGGCCGTGCCGGCATGGAGGATTTCGTTCGCTTTGCCGTGAGCAGCGGCTTCACTTCTTATGGCTTCTCGTCGCACGCTCCGCTGCCATTCCCCACGGCGTGGACCATGGAGTGGGACCGCATGGACGATTACCTGGCCGAGTTCCGCCGCCTCAAGGAGAAGTATGCCGGGCGCATCGAGCTGTACCTCGGGCTGGAGATTGACTACCTGAACGAGGAGAGCCATCCCGCCATCGAACGTTTCCGCCGCCTGCCGCTGGACTACCGCATCGGCTCCGTCCACCTGCTCTACGACGACGAGGGCCGCGTGGTGGATGCCGACCTGCCTGCCGACAAGTTCCGCCAGATGGTGGACCGACATTTCCACGGCGACGTGGAGCGCGTCGTGCGCCTCTACTACGAGCGCTCGCGGCGCATGGTGGAGCTGGGCGGCTTCGACATCGTGGGCCACGCCGACAAGGTGCACTACAACGCCGCCTGCTGCCGGCCGGGCATCTTGGACGAGCCGTGGTACGACCGCTTGGTGTGCGACTATTTCGCCGAAATTGCCCGCCGCGGCTATCAGATGGAAATCAACACGAAGGCCTACGAGGAGTTGGGCGTTTTCTATCCCGACGTGCGCTACTTCCCGCTGCTACGCGAGCTGGGCGTCCGCATGCAGGTGAACAGCGATGCGCACTATCCCGAGCGTATCGCCAGCGGCATGCCCGAGGCGTTCCGTGCCCTGCGCCGGGCGGGCTTCACGTCCGTTATGCAGTTGCAGGCGGGGCGTTGGGTCGAGCGGGAAATCAGATAGAGTTCCGACCTGCGAAAACGTCCCGACGCCGCGGGGAAGGAATCGCGGCTTGCGAAAACGTCCCGACGCCGTGGGGAAGGAATTTCCGAATGCGAAAACGTCCCCACGTCGCGGGGAAGGAATCGCGGCTTGCGAAAGCTTCCTGACGGCGTGGGGACGAAATCTCCGGCCTGCGAAAGCCGGCTTAGGGCGTCTTCAGCAGGAATTCGTCGATGGCCTTCTTGTACGTGGCCTTGTCGGCGGCGCCGCGCATCAGCTGCGGCTGCTCCTTCAGGGGGATGAGTACGAAGAGGGGAATGCTGGTGGCGTTGAACAGGGCGGCGAGCTCCTGCTCCTTGTCCACGTTCACCTTGTAGATGGTGATTTTCCCGGCATATTCCTTGGCCAGTTCCTTCATGATGGGAGCCACCTTGCGGCAGGGACCGCACCAGTCGGCGTAGAGGTCGATGATGGCGGGTTTGTCTCCCTTGTATTTCCATTCCTTGCTGTTCTCATAGTCGAACACCTTGTCGATGAACATGGCCTTGTCCATCACAATCACTTCCTGGGCGTGGCCGAGGAGGGCGGCGGCCGCGAGGGCCAGGGTAAGCAATAACTTCCTCATAGTAATGGAGAATTGAAAATTGATAATGGATAATTAATACCTCATGCCTGGCTTTCGATGAGCTCGACCAGCTCGTTGCTCTGCACCACGCCCGACTGCCGCCACACCTGCTGTCCGCCCTTGAAGAGCATCAGCGTGGGGACGGCCTGAATCTGGTATTTCATGGCCAGTACCTGCTGTTCGTCCACGTCTATCTTGACGATGCGTGCCTTGTTGCCCACGCGGGCCTTGACGTTTTCCAGGATGGGGTGCATCATCTTGCAGGGGCCGCACCACGTGGCGTAGAAGTCCACCAGTACGGGCTCTGCGGTATTGTTGATCAGTTCTGCAAATTTTTCCATAATCGTATTTTGTTAGTGGGTTGATAATGTTATGTACAAACAAACTTTGTATCGGTTTGGTTCAATCCACGATGCTCAGTTCGTCGATGAGGTGCGAGGCACCGGCATACTTCTCGATGATGAAGAGCGTATAGCGGATGTCCACGCAGGCGGCGCGCTGCGACGAGGGGCGGAAGGCGATGTCGCCCGTCAGGCCTTCGTAGTTGCGGTCGAAGCCGGTGCCGATGAGTTCGCCGCGGGCGTTGAACACGGGGCTGCCCGAGTTTCCGCCGGTGTTATCCGTGTCCACGATGAAGCACACGGGCATCCGTCCGTCCTCGAGGGCATAGCGGCCGAAGTCTTTCGCCTGCCAGAGCTGCTTCAGGCGGTCGGGCACCACGAACTCCCAGTTCGTCGGGTCTTCCTTCTGCATCACGCCGTCCAGCGTCGTCTGGTAGTCGTAGACGGCTCCGTCGGCAGGTTCGTAGGAAGCCACCTTGCCGTAGGTCAGTCGCAGGGTGGAGTTGGCGTCGGGATAGATGGGCTGTCCCTGGGCCTGGCGCAGGTCCATCATGCCCTTGACCCACGTCTTGTGGGCGGCGTTGTAGTCGCGGTTGGCGTCCATCATGGCGATGGCCGTCTGCAACAGGCCGTCGGTGATGGAGTACTTGAAGAGCACCATCCAGTCGCTGGTCACTTTGTAGAGCTTGGGCTTGCGGATGAACTTGTCGAAGTTCTCGCGGCTACCGAAGATGGAGTACTCGAAGCAGGCGTCGATGAAGGCGTCCGTATCACCCTTGAAGCGCTTGTCGATGACCTGGAAGATACCGATGCGCTGGTCGGCGGGGATGTAGCGGGCATACGTGCGCAGCATCTCCTTGCCCACGAGCTTCTCCACTTCAGGATAGGGGACGGAGGCGAAATACTTGTCGGCTGCCTGGCGCAGACTGTCCGTGGCCGCCTGGATGGCTGCCTTGTCCTTGCTCTTGAGGGCGGTGACGAGGGCGGTGGTGCTGGGGATGCGCATGAAGTCGAGTGCCGTGACCAGTGCCTCTTGGATGGCCTGCTGGTGGTAGAGGGCAGGGCGGCGCTTCTGCACGATGGTGCGGATGCAGTTGAAGGCAGCCTGGTAGGTCGTGTCGCCTAGCTCGCGTCCGCGTTGCAGGAGAGCTTCCTGCTGGGCACGCTTGGTGTCGAGCACGTGGAGGCGTACGAGGCCTTCGTTCATGCCGATGGCATTCTTCCAATAGTTGGCGCTGGAGGCGTACTTGCTGGCGTAGTGGATGCGCACGGCGTCATCCCGCAGCATCTGCTCCATGAGGACGCGCTGGCGGGCGTCGCGCACGTGATGGCGCATGAAGTTGGTGGTCTGCATCCGCTCCTCCACTTCGTCGGCTAGCATGTAGCGCCAGTTGCGGCCGGGGAAGCCCATGACGAAGGCAAAGTCGCCCTCCTTGTAGCCGCGGAGGCTGATGTTGAGGTGCTTTTTCACGCGCAGGGGCACGTTGTCCGCGCTGTAGGCGGCGGGACGTCCGTCACGGTCGGCGTAGATGCGGAACAGGGAGAAGTCGCCCGTGTGGCGGGGCCACATCCAGTTGTCCGTGTCGGCGCCGAACTTACCGATGCTCGACGGCGGCGCGCCCACCATGCGGATGTCGCTGTACTCGGTCTTCACGAAGAGGTAGTAGCGGTTGCCGCCGTAGAAGGCTTTCAGTTCGGCCTTTTCGCCGGTGTCCAGGGGGATGTTTTGCTCCTGGAGGAAGCGGGCGCACACCTGAGTCAGGTACTTGGGCGAGAGGTAGTTGGTGCCCTGCGGGTCGGGGTCCTTGGCCAGCTGCTGCTGCACGTAGTCCGTCACGTCGAGGATGCGGTCGATGAAGGTCACGGTGAGCCCCCGGCAGGGCAGCTCCTCCTGCCGGCTCATGGCCCAGAAGCCGTCCGTCAGGTAGTCGTGCTCTACGCTGGAGTGCTGCTGGATGGCGCTGTAGCCGCAGTGGTGGTTGGTCAATACCAGGCCTTCGGCCGAGATGACCTCGCCCGTGCAGCCTCCGCCGAAGTGTACGACGGCGTCCTTCAGGGCGATGCCTTCGGGGTTGTAGATGGAGTCGGCGGGCAGCAGCAGGCCCAGTTCCTGCATGGCCGCTTCGTTTTGCTGTTTCAAGTCGGTCAGCATCCACATGCCTTCGTCGGCCAGGGTGGGGAGTGTCAGGGCAGTCAGAACTGCCGCAAATAACAGTCTTTTCATATATAGATGGGGGTTAAAGTGAAAAAATAGGCACGGATTTTGCAGAAGTTTCACGGCCGTTTTGATTTCTCTCCGTGATAATCCGTATAATCCGTGCTTTGTTATTTTATTATTCCACGATGGTCATCTCGTCGATGAGGTGTCCGCAGCCGCCCAGCTTGTCGAGGATGAAGAGCATGTAGCGGATGTCGAGTGCGATACAACGCTGCAGGTTGTTGTCGAAGTTGATGTCGCCGCTCAGCGATTCCCAGTTGCCGTCGAAGGCACAGCCGATGAGACGTCCCTCGCCGTCGATGACGGGCGAGCCGGAGTTACCGCCGGTGATGTCGTTCGTCGTCAGGAAGCATACGGGCATGGTGCCGTCGGCCATGGCATAGCGTCCGAAGTCCTTCTTCTGGATGAGTTCCTTCAGCTTGGCCGGAACCACGAACTCGGGATTCTCGGGATCTTCTTTCTCGAGGATACCGTCGGTAGTGGTAAAATACTTGTAGTGTACGCCGTCTTTCGGATTGTAGGACTTCACGTTGCCATAAGTCAGGCGGATGGTGAAGTTAGCGTCGGGATAGGAAGGCACGGGCTGTTTCATCTCGCCCAGTCCGCGGATGTAAGCCTTATGTAGCAGCTCGATTTCTTGTGCGTACTGGTTGTATTCGGCAGCGGCTTCTTTCAGCTTGTCCAGTTTGGTGCGGCTGAAGTTAGTGGCCAGGTCGCGGTCGATGGCCTTTACGCTAGGCTTCTTCAGGAACTTGTCCAGGTTCGCGCGGCTGCCCATGATGGAGGTATCGAAGAGGTCGTCTACGTAGGCGTTATAGTCGCCCTTATATTCCTTCTCAATGGTCTGGTAGAAGGCGGGTAGTTCTTCGGGTGTCAGAGCCTTGGCAAGTGCGGGCAAAATGGCTTTGGCAACGGCGCGATCCACCTGCTGGTCGTAATCCTTGTTGTGGATGCTTTCGTACACTTCTTCCAGCTGCTTCTTGGTGGCTTGGAGCAGGGAGTCGTTCTTTGTCTCGATGGCTTCCTTCATCTTGTCCATCAGCGCAGGCGGGCAGCCGAACTCGATGGCTCCGCTCAGAGCCTCACTGGTGTACTCCAGGCGGCGCAGTGAGGGAGACATCTTCTCCACGAGGGCGTCTATCTTTTCTACCACGCCTTCGTATTCGGGCTTGCCTTGGGCGAAGGAGGCGAAGCGCTTCTCTTGTTCAGCCTTGGTGGCGAGCACGTCGTTATCCACGATAGCCTTGTTCATGCCAATGGAGTTTTTCCAGTAGTTGCTGCTACCAGCGAACTTGTTGGCATACTGGATACGGGTCTTGTCACTCCGGCGCATGTACTTCTTCAGTACGTCGAGGTAAACGGTACGCATGTCGATCATGGCCTGGTTGACGGCGGTCATACGTTGGCGTACTTCGCTTTGTGTGAGGTAACGTTCGGTAGAACCGGGGAAGCCCATGATCATGGCATAGTCACCTTCGTTGAGTCCCTTCAGCGAGATAGAAAGGTACTTCGGGGTCTTCAAGGGTACATTGTCAGCGCTGTATTCGGCAGGCTCTCCGTTCTTGTCAGCATAGATGCGGAACATAGAGAAGTCGCCCGTGTGGCGGGGCCACATCCAGTTGTCCGTCTCGCCGCCGAATTTGCCTACGCTCGAGGGCGGGGCAGCCACCATGCGCACGTCGCTATAGACCTTATAATAGAAAAGGTAATACTTGTTTCCGGCGTAGAAGGGCAGAGCGCGTACTTCGATGCCGGGTTTACCCTTGAGGTCGCTCTTTTCCAGTTCTTCCTTGGCCAGCTTGCTGAGGAACTTGTTGGTCATGGCTTCGTATTCGTCCACTTCACCGGCTTTCACTTTAGCGTTCACCAGGTCGGTGATGTCTACGATACGATGCACAAAGCGGAACTTCAGTCCCGGTGTGGGCAGTTCTTCGGCACGGCTTTTGGCCCAGAAGCCGTCCGTCAGGTAGTCGTGCTCCACGCTGGAGTGTTGCTGGATGGAGGCATATCCGCAGTGGTGGTTGGTCAGGATGAGGCCTTCGGGAGAGATGATTTCACCGGTACATCCTCCGCCGAAGATGCCGACGGCATCCTTCAGCGATACGCCATTGGGGGTATAGAGGTCGTCGGCTTCCAGCTTCAGACCCTGTTTCTTCATCATATCGATGGAATTCTGCTGCTTCATCAGCTGAAGCAGCCACATGCCTTCGTCGGCCTGCGCCGAGAAGGTGAATGCTGCGGCGAGAGCCGCAACAAGGTACTTCTTGATTTTCATGTATGTCACTTAAATTAGTAATGATTTATTTGTTGTTGTTTCTTTATAAAGTCTTTACTGAGGCATGGGCAACTTGCCTTCGCGGATGGCATCCATCACGTTGGCAGGCGCGCGCTGGGCCAGGTACTCCTTTTTCATGAAGTCCATGTAGGGAGCCACATGATTGAAGAACTGTCGGTAGCCGGCACAGAGGTAGTTGAGGCCTGGTTCGCCGTCAGTCGTGCGGGCAAAACGGTTCTTGGGACAGTCGCCGTTGCAGGCGAAGAGCCATTCACACTCCTTGCACTGGCGGGGTAGGGAGTCGTATTTGGCCTGGCCGAAGCGCTGCTGGCGTTCGCTGTACATCATCTCCACCAGTGTCTGCTGGTAGATGTTGCCCAGCTTGTATTCGGGGAAGACAAAGTGGTCGCACACATAGACGTCGCCGTTGAACTCCATCACACCGGCATGGCCGCACGTACGCGCCATGGAGCAGACGCCGGGTTGTTCGCCCACCCAGTTGGCCAGCGTGGAGTCGAAGATCTGGATGTAGTACGTGCCCACATCTTCCTTGACCCACAGGTCGAACAGGCGGCAGAGGAAGTTACCCCATTGTTCGGGGCTGACAGAGAAGTCGGCCAGTGGCGCGTTATCGCCATCGGCCAGCGAAGCCAGGTGGCGTCCGTCACCGTGGGGCAGGATACGTTCTACAATGGGAGCGAACTGGATGTAATGGCATCCCAGATCCTTGAAGAAGCGGTAAAACTCATCGGGATAGTCGGCGTTGTATTCGTTCACCACTGCCATGCCGTTCCATTCCACGCCGTGCTTCTTCAGCAGATTGATGCCTTGCATCACTTTGTGGAATGAGGGGCGTCCCTGCTTGTTCTTGCGGTACTCGTCGTGGAATTCCTGCGGGCCGTCGATGGAAACCCCCACCAGCCAGTTGTTCTCCTTGAAAAACTGGCACCACTCGTCGGTGAGTAGTGTACCGTTGGTCTGTATGCAATTGTCGATGGTACGTCCGTTGGCATATTTTTTCTGAAGCTCCATGGCCCGTTTATAAAAAGACAGAGGGCGCATCAACGTTTCTCCACCGTGCCAGGTGAAGAGCACCTGCGGCATGGTCTGTGAGTTGATGTATTCTTCGATGAACTTCTCCAGCAATTCCTCGCTCATCACGTGCTTGGGATTTCCTTTGTACAGCTTGGCCTTCTCCAGATAGTAGCAATAGTCGCATGCAAGGTTGCATACGGCTCCTACAGGCTTTAGCATCACGTAGAGCGGTTTGGCAAAGGGTGCGTAGGTAGACATGTCTATATCTTGTAGCTTTTGATTAATTTATGTGCAAAAATACGTAAAGCAAATGAAAATACGTTTTTTGCCTCTTCCTTTATAAGGATTATTAATACCTTTGCGGCGTGAAAATCCTAAATACATTTCTTACATGGACATGAACAAGATGTGTGTTAATTGCACTATCCCTTTGATGCTGTTGCTTGTGCTTTTTACTTCTTGTAGCAAGCGCTATAAGATAGAAGGAAAATCTTCTGTAACGAGTTTGGATGGCAAAATGCTATATTTGAAGTCTTTGCAGGAGGGTGATTGGGTGACAGTTGATTCGGCAGAAGTAATCCATGGTCTGTTTAAGATGAAGGGGCCTGCCGACAGTGTCAGGATGGTAACTCTCTATATGGGTGATGAAGGCTTGATGCCGCTGGTTCTTGAAAATGGACATATTCGCGTTAACATTGCAAATACGCAGATGGAGGCGAGTGGTACTCCTTTGAATGACAGGCTTTATGAATTTATTGATAAGCGCAATTCAATGGAGTTGGCTGTCGAGGAAGTAGAGCGTAAAGAAGCACGTATGGTTCTTGACGGTGTGGCTCTGGACGACATACATGGACAGTTGGAGCAAGAAGCCGATTCACTGATACGCGTGATGGATACTTACGTGAAAGGTTTTATTGTGGATAATTTCGAGAATGTTCTGGGTCCCAGCGTCTTTATGATGATGTGCAGTACGTTACCCTATCCGGTGATGACTCCAGCTGTTGAAGAGATTATGAAGGAGGCTCCTCTTTCGTTCAAGGAGCATGTGTTGGTGAAGGATTTCATATCCAAGGCCAAAGAGAACATGAAACTGCTTGAAGAGCAAAAACGTTTGCGTCAGAACGTTGCCTCCACGCAGCCTTGAGCGCAGCAAGCCCGTATACAGAAGAAAGAGAGTGAATTCTAAGGCTCAGACGAGTTAGAATTCACTCTCTTTCTTCTGTATATCTATATCTTCTGAATCCGTTGTGGCCTTTCACTTTAATACAGTGCTTTATGACCCTCTGACGAAGCACTGTATGAGAGGTTGACGAAGCACTGCATGAGACCCTGATGAAGCACTGTGTTATAAGGTTATAAAGCACTGTGTTGAAATGGTAGGAAATTTTCGTGTTGGCTTCGATTAATAGACTATCGGTCCTGATCGTCGTTTTGCACCATGCCTTTGTACTTTTCGGGTAGGGCGCTTTCTACGGCAGCATAGGCTTCGGTCATGGTTGCTTTCACGTTTTCAGGCCCCTTACACTTGGGTGGAATGGGTTCGTGGATGGTCAGTGTGAGGCTGTGGCGGTGTATCCACTTGCCTGTGCGGGGCAGGATTTCAAAGGAACCGTCAATCGTGACAGGCACTACGGCTAGTTGTAGGTCGTCGGCCAGCTGGAAAGCACCGCGCTTGAAGTAACCCATATGGCCTGTGAACGTGCGTGCACCTTCGGGAAAAACGACGAGTGACACCCCATCTTTCAGCGACGCTTCGGCTTTACGCATCATAGCAACCATCTTTTTCGGATTGCCACGTTCCACGAAGATGTGGCCCGCGCTTTCGCAAGCTTTGCCTACGAACGGAATCTTCCGCAAACTCTTCTTCATCATCCACTTGAAGTTACGTCCAAGGAAACCATAGATGAGAAAAATGTCGAAAGCGCCTTGATGGTTGGGGACGAAGACATAGGAAGTATGTTTATGTAGTTTCTCGCGTCCCACTACATGAACAGGAATCAGTAAGAGGTAACATGTTAGCTGTGACCATATCTTACCGGGATAGTAACCCCAGATGTGTGCTCCACCCAGTAGTGAACCGATGATGGTAACCAAAGCTGTCAGGATGGTCAATACTAGGAATAGGGGGACTGCAATGCAAATCTGATAGATGTAGTAGAGAAACTTCATAATACTGGCTATTTTTCGGGACAAAGATAATAATTTTTACAGCTTCCCCGTTTCTCTTTACCCTTTTTTCTTCTTCAGCGTGATGACGGTAATCTCAGGCCAGGCACCGAAGCGGAATGGGAGTCCGACGTAGCCGATACCTACGTTAACGTAGAGTGCCCGTGCCCCTTCGTAGTACATGCCCGACCATTCAGGGTATTTCAGTGACGAAAGCGAGCGACCGAAGAAGGTTATCTGCATGGCGTGTGTATGCCCGGCCAGCATCAGGTCGATGTCCGATTCTGGCAGTACTTCGCGTCGCCAATGTGTGGGATTATGACTCAGTAGGATGCTGAACATGTCTTCCGTGCCGCGGGTGGCCTGCGCTAGGTCGGCATGTTGGGGGAAGGGCGGTTCGCCGTCGTTCTCCACGCCGACGAGGGCGATGCTGTCACCGCGGTGGTGCAGGATGACGTGGCTATTGTCCAGCAGTTGCCAGCCCATAGCCTGCTGCTCATTCCGCAGGTATTGCAGGTTGTCGGCCTCCTCGCGGCTGTTCTTCCAGTGGTAGTAGGTGCCGTAGTCGTGATTGCCCAGAACAGAGTAAACACCGTCAGAGGCTTTCAGGCGCGATAGGATTGGACGGAAAGCGTCCAGCTCGTGGCTCTGTTGATTCACCAAGTCTCCTGTAAAGACAATGAGGTCGGCTTGCTGGCTGTTGGTTAATTCCACCAGTTTCTCTATGGCTGTGGGGTGACCCTGCCAACTGCCGATATGGATGTCCGACAATTGGGCGATGCGATAGCCGTCGAAGCCTTCGGGCAGGCGGTCCGATTCATAGGTTACTTCCTTTACTTCGAAACGTGTGATGCCTGCTGTGGCACCATAAATCACATTGACGAAACTTACAATGCCCAGTACCAAGCCTAGAATGGTGAACGGTGCACGGTGAACAATAAAGGGAGCCCGAGGACTGCGAAACGGTGTGTGTAGTACGACAGCTGACAAACAGCGTCCCACACCGCGACATAGTATGCCGAGCAGTGAGCAAAGCATGAACAGTATTTTAGGTACGGCCAGGGCCATGACGGCAATAGCCAGGCGACCGATGGCTTGTGGATGATGAGCCAGAGCATTGTCGCCTGTCAGGTAGATAAGATACAGGTATAGCAGAACCAGGATAGCAGAGGGTAGCCAATAGGCAGCACGCCGTGCGAAGTTTTTAGTTCGTCGTACAATGTACACCAGATAAATATACAGATCAGGCAGAAGCAGGGCTAGGAGCAGAATTAATGTGATTCGGTGCATACGTCTTTCAAGTCTTCAATGTCTTTTTTGATTTGGTTCAAGTTCTTGTAGATGAGGTGCTGGTAGAGCAGCCAGATGACAGCGGCTTCGAACAGTATGAAGACGCCGATGATGACTGCCTGTATGAGGGTCGGCAGGTGATAGAACTCCATGGCCCAATAATAGATACCTCCGAAGAGTAGTACCCAAAGGCTGATGGCAGCTACTTCCTGGCGTGTCCACAGACGCAACTTGACGATACGTCGGCTCACTTCGGCAATAGGCAGCAGATCGACACGCGTCTGTTGCATATAGCGGTAGGTGCGCCAGTCCCAGCCACCACCTGCTATTAGTGTCACAGCTAGAAAAATAAGCACGACTTGTAGCTTGGTACGTGTGTCTGTATTGTCAATTAACGAAGGAAGCAGCAGGCAGATGGTTCCAATAGCTATCAGGATGAACAGACCGATACAGAGCGAAATTCGTTGCAGACTCATGAGATTGCCCAGTTTTCGTTCTGCTTTATGTTTGTAGCAGGCAATGAGTTCTGTCACTCGTTCTTCAGTGGTAATATCCCGGTTTTGCAGATGCTTGTCCAACGTCTGCCATGATTTCTTCAATTCCTCCAGTTCCATATCATTCCTCCTTCTTCATTTTTCTCAGTTTCTCCTTGATGCGATTCAGTTTTGTAGCTACGTTCGTTACGGTCAGTCCGGTAATCTCACTGATTTCTTCGTAACTCTTTTCTTCAAGATAAAGTAGGATAATGGATTTCTCCAATTGGCACAGCCGATTGATCATGCGATACAGTTGTCGCAACATAGCCTGCGTCTCGTCCCATTCTTCACTGCGGTCTGCTTCGGCAGGTGTCAGCGACACGATTTCGGGAATGTTTTTCTCTTTTCGCATAAAGCTGATGCAGGTGTTTAGCGAGATACGGTAGATCCATGTGGATAGTTTGCATTCACGACGGAACTTAGGAAAGGCTTTCCATAAGTTCAGTACCACCTCTTGATACAGATCGTTGAGTGGCGCGTTGGGAGTGGCATATAAATAGCACACTTTATAGATGACGCGTTCATATTCTTTGATCAGAGCAACAAACTCTTGTTCTGTTTTATCCATAACTCTTGTGGGGTGGCTTTTTATGATATTGGTCGTCTGCTGGGATAGAAAATCACATCATTCCAGATTGGACGATAAAAATTTTCTCATCTGTTCTATTGGCATTCCTCGTCGACGTGCATAATCTTCTAGCTGTTCTTGGTCGATATGGCCTACGGAGAAGTAGCGGGCTGCTGGATGAGCCAGCATCAGTCCGCTGACAGAAGCATGGGGATGCATGGCACCGTTTATGGTGAGCGTGATGCCGATTTGTTCTAGGTCGAGCAAGTGGTCGATGAGGAAGTTGACAGACTGGTCAGGCAGCGAGGGATAACCAACGGCGGGGCGTATACCTTGAAACTTTTCTTGTAGGAGTTCGGCTATGGACAGAGTTTCGTTAGGAGCATAGCCCCAGGCGTTTTTGCGTATATATTCGTGCATTTTTTCTGTTGCGGCTTCGGCCAGGCGGTCGGCAAGTGTCTGTACTAGCAAGTGTTGATAAGGATCGTCGGTGTAGAGAGAGTCTGTGTCTCCTGCTACTGTGGCTGCAAATACGCCTACTGTATCGGTCTTTCCTGATGAAAGAGGGCGTACGAAGTCACTTAGACAAAGATAGAATTCTTTATTGGCTGTTGTGGATTGTTGCCGTAGTAAAGGGAAGAGCATTCCATCTAGAAGCAGATTGTCTCCATCGGCGTTGGCACAGCATAGGCGATAAATACATTTGCAAGTAAGTTCGTTTTCCAGCCGGACGAGCATGCGTTGCGCTTCTTTAAAAAGTTGCATGGCTTCAGCAGCTTTGGCTCGCTCTGTTTCAGGAAAACGGGCCAGCCACAGAGCACGGCAGGAATCGCAACCATGTAGATCTGCAATCGTGGCGAACTTTGGTTGGAATCCCCAGGCATGAAAAAAGTAGATCCAGTTAATATAAGGAGCTGTTTCGGAAATAGAGTAGGAGAGAATAGGCATAGCTGGTGGATAAACAGGTACGGACGGTGACAGAATTTGGATGTCTTTCAATTCTGTACCGTCCGTGCTTGGTAATCTTAGACTTCTTTAATCAGTTCCATTCCCCGCTTGATAGCTTCTTCATTCATCGGAATCAAGTGATGGTGGCGTTCTGGCAGTGTTTTTTTCAGTCCTTTGATAACATTCTCCAAGGTAACCATAGGTTTGATTTTGAGGAGACCACCCAATACGATCATGTTGAATGCCTTAGCATTGTTCATCTCGTTAGCTGCATCCATGGCATCGATACGGTAGACGTGGATGTCTTTACGTGTGGGTGGATTGATGATACCATAACCGTCATAGATGAGTACGCCACCAGGTTTTACTTTGCTTTCAAATTTCTCCAGCGAAGGCTGGTTGAGAATGATGGCAGCATCGTACTTACTGAGGATAGGAGATGATATTTTTTCATCGCTGACGATGACGGTCACGTTGGCCGTACCGCCTCGCTGTTCGGGGCCGTAGGCGGGCATCCAAGTGACTTCCTTGCCTTCCATCAGTCCGGAGTAGGCCAGAATCTTTCCCATGGACAGTACGCCTTGTCCGCCGAAGCCTGCTATAATAATTTCTTCTTTCATAAGAATAAATATGCTTAGAGGTTATTTATCTTTTAAGTCGCCAAGAGGGTAGAAGGGGAACATGTTTTCTTCCATCCATTTGTTGGCTGCAGCGGGTGTCATTTTCCAGCCTGAATTACAAGTGGAAACAATTTCTACCAGATTGCTGCCTTTGCCTGCCATAGAGTTCTCGAAGGCTTTACGGATGGCTTTCTTGGCCTTGCGGATAGCAGGAACAGATTGTACGCTTTGCCGGGTGACATAGGCAGTTCCTTCTAGTTGTGCAGCAATGTCGGCCATCTTTAATGGGTAACCATGCAAATGTACATCGCGGCCGTAAGGACAAGTGGCGGTCTTCATGCCTACCAGTGTGGTGGGGGCCATTTGTCCGCCGGTCATTCCATAAATGGCATTGTTGATGAAAATAATAGTGATATTTTCACCACGGTTCAAAGCATGGATGGTTTCCGCCGTACCGATGCAGGCCAAGTCACCGTCGCCCTGATAGGTGAATACGAGGCGGTCCGGCCAAAGGCGCTTGATGGCAGTGGCCAATGCCGGTGCACGTCCGTGGGCGGCTTCCTGCCAATCGATGTCCAGATAGTTGTAGATGAAGACGGCGCAGCCTACGGGCGAGATGCCGATGGCTTTGTCTTCCATGCCCATTTCTTCGATGACTTCGGCAATGAGCTTGTGTACCACGCCGTGGCTGCATCCCGGACAATAGTGCATCGGGTTGTCGTTCATCAGCGTCGGTTTTTTGTAAACCAGGTTTTCGGGTTTGATGATATCTTCTTTTGTCATAATTGCTCCTCCTTATCTGTTGCTAAATCGTATGAAGAACTCCATCACCTTGAAGAAGATGGCAGCCGCACAGACGTAGACAAAGGTCATGAAGTCGTCCACTAGAAAATAGGTGGCGACGGCGGCTACGGCCAGCACGAGGAAGATGATGTTCAGTACGTTTCTTATTTTATCCGTTTCCATCAGCCGAATACATTATTCATTGATGATAATCTTTTCTTTCAGGGCAGCCACGATTTCGTCGGGATCGGGGACGATACCTCCCAGACGGCCGAAGTGTTCGACACGTACCTTGCCGTTAACGGCCAGGCGGACATCTTCGATCATCTGTCCGGCATTCAATTCAGTCACCAGCATACCTTTCACTTTTTCTGCGTATGCAGCAATAGCTTTGGTTGGGAAGGGCCAGAGGGTAATAGGACGCAGGATACCAACTTTGATACCTTCTTCACGGGCCAGTTCCATTGCTTTCTGTCCGATACGTGCCATGGAACCGAAGGCTACAATGAGATAGTCGGCGTCTTCGCAGTTGATTTCTTCGAAACGGACTTCGTTCTCCTCTATCTGGCGGTATTTTGCTTGGAAGCGGATGTTGTTCTTCTCCATTTCTTCGGGCTTCAGCTCGAGCGAGGTGATTATGTTGGGTTTGCGGCCGTTGGCTTTGCCGGTGGTGGCCCAGGGGCATTGGGCGATGACTTCTGCATCGGTGCGGCGCGGTTTGGCGGGCGGGAGCACCACTTTCTCCATCATCTGTCCGATGACGCCGTCGGCCAGGATGATGGCCGGATTGCGGTATTTGAAGGCCAGTTCGAAGGCAAGGCCAACGAAGTCGGCCATTTCCTGTACAGAGGCCGGAGCCAAGGCGATGAGGCGGTAGTCACCGTGTCCGCCACCTTTTACGGTTTGGAAATAGTCGGCCTGGCTGGGTTGGATGGTGCCCAAGCCGGGACCTCCGCGCATGACGTTCACGATGAGGCAGGGCAGTTCGGCACCGGCCAGATATGAGATGCCTTCCTGTTTCAGGCTGACACCGGGGCTGGACGAAGAGGTCATCACCATTTTTCCGCTTCCGGCACCGCCGTACACCATATTGATTGCGGCCACTTCGCTTTCGGCCTGCAGCACCACCATGCCGGTGGTTTCCCAAGGCTTCAGCTCGGCCAGAGTTTCCAATACTTCCGATTGGGGAGTAATCGGGTAACCGAAGTATCCGTCGGCTCCGCAGCGGATAGCAGCGTGGGCGATGGCTTCGTTACCTTTCATTAATACTACTTCTTCTGCCATATTGCTTATTTGTTTTCTTATTCGACTTTGACTTTATAGACCGAGATACAGCCGTCGGGGCAGACGGTGGCGCAGGATGCGCAGCCGTTGCAGGTATCCTCCAGTATCTGGTGTGCGTAATTATATCCTTTGATATTCACCTCCTTGGTGAGGGCTATCACGTGGAGGGGACAGGCCACGACACAGAGGTTGCATCCTTTGCAGCGCTCGGTGTCCACTACGATTGCTCCTTTGATTTTTGCCATAATATACGTTCCTCTTGTTTTTATGTTATTGATTATACATGTCTTTGTTGTAGAAGTTCAGGATGTCCATCACCATTGCGTAGGCGTTTTTGGCGGGACTGTCGGGATTGATGTCCATCGCGCGACGGTAGTTGTTCAGCGCCTGCTGCCAGTTTCCCTGTTTGCGCCAAGCATTTCCGCAGAGGTAGTAGGCTTGGTCCCGGTGCTCGGCAGAGGTTTGAAGGAAGAGGTCCAGTTCTTTGATGGCCAGTTCCGTTTCTCCCCGGCTGATGAGTTCTTTTATGGTATCCAGTTTCTCCATATTCAATCGCTTTTGGACGTACAAAGATAGCTTTTTATCTCGGACATGTTGCATCTTCGGACATAAAAATGTAAAAAACAGATGGAAAAAAAGATGCCCGAAGTCCGACGATGTTGTCATTCTGTCGGAACTCCGGGCCTGGTTCGTTTGGAACGGAGATGTTTACTTGACAAGTTGTCCGTTGATGTAGAGATTTTGGAACGTTACGTCATGGGCGCCGCGGATATCGTTACCGCCGCGGTTGACGTTGTCGAAGCGGCAGTCTTCCACGCTGACGTTGCTGACATGGCTGTCGTCGTCCAAGCCAATGATGAGTACGCCCAGTTCGCTTTTTTGGCAGGTGACGTTTTTCAGGTGGACGTTGCGCACGACGGGGTCGTAGCCGCGCTGGCAGCGTTCGCGGTTTTCGTATTGCAGGTTGATGCGCAACACGGCTTCGCGGCACTGGCCGACGGTGATGTTGCGCACGAAGATGTTTTCAATCAGTCCGCCGCGGCAGGTGCTGGTCTTGATGCGGATGACACGGTCTAGGTCGGGGCTGTCCATGCGGCAGTTCTCGACGTAGAGGTTGCGGTAGCCGCCGGAGATTTCGCTGCCTATCACCACACCTCCGTGGCCGTTCTTCATCAGGCAGTTGCGCACGATGATGTTCTCGCTGGGGATGTTCCAGCGACGTCCGTCCTGATTGCGCCCGGACTTGATGGCGATGCAGTCGTCGCCCGTGTCGAAGGTGCAGTCTTCGATGAGCACATTCTTGCACGACTCGGGGTCGCAGCCGTCGCCATTGGGACCGCGGTTGTAGACGTGGACGCCTTTCACCGTCAGGCTTTCGCAGAACAGGGGATGGATGACCCAGAAGGGAGAGTTGAGCAGCGTGACGTCTTCGATGAGCACCCGGCGGCAAGCGTAGAGGTTGATGAGCTGCGGGCGCAGGCCGTCGTCGGGCGTCATGACGCGCCGGTAGACGGGGGTCGACGTCTCGCCGTACATCAGCAGGCGGTCGCGGCCGCCGTTGCGCTGGGCTGTCATGCCTTCCTGCCAGCCGTACTTGGCTGCGCCGCACATGGGCCACCACGCGTCCATCGATCCCTGGCCGTCGATGACGCCCTTGCCGGTGATGGCGATGTTCGTCTCGCCGTAGGCGTAGATGAGGGGGTGGGCGTTGTAGCAGTCGATGCCTTCCCAGCGTGTCAGGACGGCGGGGAAGTAGAGGCTCTGGTCGGTGGAGAAGCGCAGGACGGCACCCTCGGACACGTGCAGGCGGACGTTGCTCTTCAGCGTCAGCGGGCCGGTGTAGAACGTGTCGGCGGGGACGACCACCGTGCCGCCGCCTTCCAGGCTGCACGTCGTGATGGCACGGTTGATGGCTTCGTGGCAAGGGGCATCGGGCGTGCCGGGACGAGCGCCGAAGTCGGTGATGAGGTAGCTTCGGTCGGCGAAGGTGGGACGTTCGATTTGTTTCTCGATTTCGGCGCAGGCTTCGAAGGCTTTGTCGAAGTCGACCGGTTTGGCGGCTGCAAGGGCGGAGCAGAGCAGCAGGCCGGCGCAGAGTAGGTTTCTTTTCATGGTCTTTCGGATGTTACGGTTTGTTTCTGTGCAAAGATAGGCATCTGCGGCCGATGCTCAGGGCGATTTTTTGACGGAAAGGGTGCAGTTTTTGACAAACCGTTTGCCGAGGTGCTTTTCCCGAAGCAGGAAAGCTTCCTGCAGCGTGCAGGACGGAATCTCGGAGCAGGAAAGCTTCCTGCAGCGTGCAGGACGGAATCCCGGAGCTGGAAAGCTTCCTGCAACGTGCAGGACGGAATCCCGGAGCTGGAAAGCCTCCTGCAGCATGCAGGACGGAATCGCGCAGCGCGAAAGCTTCCTGCAGCGTGCAGGGCGTTTTCCCGTTTTGCGGCGGGGCGTTTCCGTCGGACGAAAAAGAAGCGCGGACGGACGCGGGAGCACCGGTGGGGAACATCGGTTTTCTCCGTGCGTCGGTCCGCGCAGGTCTTGTTTGAAATCAGAAATCTGAATTCGGAAATCTTCCGTCAGCCTTTTACCGGGATTTTGTCAATCCGCCGCTGATGGCGTCCGCCTTCAAAGTCGGTGGCGAAGAACTCGGTCATGATACGGTCGGCTTCCTCGCAGGTGATGAAGCGGCCGGGCATGACGAGCACGTTGGCGTCGTTGTGCTGGCGTGCCAGATGGGCAATCTCGGGTATCCAGCAAAGGGCGGCCCGGATGCCCTGATGCTTGTTCAGGGTGATGCCGATGCCTTCGCCGCTGCCGCAGATGGCGATGCCGGGGTAGCATTCGCCCGCCTCGACGGCCAGAGCCAGGGGGTGGGCGAAGTCAGGATAGTCACAGCTTTCGGCGGTGTAGGTGCCGAAGTCCTTGTAGGACCAGCCGCGGGCGTCGAGCCATTGCTTGACGTACTGCTTTAGCTCGAAGCCTGCGTGGTCGGATGCTAAACCTATTGTCTTCATGTCGTTTCAGATCATTTCTTTCACTTGTTTGTAAACGTTGTCGGCGGTGAAGCCCAGTTTCTCGTCGAGCACTTTGTAGGGGGCAGAGTAGCCGAACGAGGGCAGGCCCCAGACTTTTCCGTTGGCTCCTACGAGGCCTTCCAAGGTGACGGGCAGGCCGGCTGTCAGACCGAAGACTTTGGCTCCGGCGGGGATGATGCTCTCCTGATATTCTTTGTCCTGGCTGCGGAAGAGACCTTCGGAGGGTGCGGAGACAATGCGCACCTTCACGCCGTCGCAGCGGAGCAGCTCGGCACCGGCCACGAGGGTGGAGACTTCGGAACCGGAGGCTACGAGCACCACGTCAGCGTTGGCGTCGGAGCCGGCCACGATGTAGGCGCCGCGTGCCGTCTGCGTGTAGTCGTTTCCGGCGGGCAGGTTCGCGATGTTCTGGCGCGAGAGGATGAGTGCCGTCGGCGTGGCGGTATTCTCCATGGCCAGCCGCCAGGCCTCGGTGGTCTCTTCGACATCAGCGGGACGGAGCACCAGCATGGAGTTGTGTCCCTTGTGGTTTTTCAGCTTTTCCATCAGGCGGATCTGAACTTCCTGTTCTACGGGTTCGTGCGTCGGCCCGTCTTCACCTACGCGGAAGGCGTCGTGTGTCCAAATGAATTTGATGGGCACTTCCATCAGGGCAGCCATGCGCACGGCAGGTTTCATATAGTCGGAGAAGACGAAGAACGTACCGCATGCGGGGATGACGCCGCCGTGCAGGGCCATGCCGATGCAGCAGCAGGCCATCGTCAGTTCGGATACACCTGCCTGGAAGAAGGCACCGCTGAAGTCGCCTTTTTGGAAGGCGTGGGTTTTCTTCAGGAAGCCGTCGGTCTTGTCGGAGTTGGAGAGGTCGGCGGAAGCTACAACCATGTTTTCTACCTGCGTGGCCAGTGCGCCCAATACGGTGGCCGATGCGGCGCGTGTGGCAGCGTCAGGCTTTTGGGTGATGGTAGCCCAGTCAACTTGCGGCGCTTTGCCTGCGAAGAATTGCTCCAGTTTGGCGGCCAGCTCGGGATTAGCTTTGGCCCATTCGGCTTGGGCTGCGTGGCGTTCGGCCACGATCTTACGTAGCTCTTCGGCGCGGCGTGCGTAGAGCTCGGCCACTTCGGGGAAGATGACAAATGGATTTTCAGGATCACCGCCCAGGTTCTTGATGGTGTTTACGTAAGCGTCGCCGCCGAGGGGAGCGCCGTGGGTAGCACAGTTAGCCTCGTAGCTGCTTCCGTCGGCCTTGCGGGCTCCTTTGCCCATAACGGTGTGCCCGATGATGAGGGTGGGGCGTTCGTTTTCAGCTTTTGCTTCAATTAGTGCCTTGCGGATTTCGTCGGGGTTGTTTCCGTCAATGCAGATGACTTTCCATCCCCAGGATTCATATTTTTTTGCAGTATCTTCCGTGGTTACTTCTTTAGTTGTGGTAGACAGCTGGATGTCATTGGCGTCGTAGAACATAATGAGGTTGTCCAGTCCCAGCGTTCCGGCGATGCGTCCGCTACCCTGCGAGATTTCTTCCTGTACACCACCGTCGGAGATGTAGGCATAAATTGTCTGGTTCATTACTTCGCCGAAACGTGCTTTCAGAAATTTGGCTGCGATGGCAGCTCCTACGGCAAACGTGTGTCCTTGTCCTAGCGGGCCCGATGTGTTTTCAATGCCGCGCATAACGTCACGTTCAGGGTGTCCTGGCGTAGGGCTTCCCCATTGGCGGAATTCTTTCAGTTCGTCGATTGTAAACTTGCCCGTTAAGGCCAGTTGCGAGTAGAGCATGGGCGACATATGCCCTGGATCGAGGAAGAAGCGGTCGCGTCCTTCCCATGCGGGTTTTTCGGGATCGTATATCAGAAATTCGGAAAACAATACGTTCACAAAGTCGGCACCGCCCATTGCGCCGCCGGGATGTCCGGACTTGGCTTTCTCAACCATCGAGGCGGCAAGGATGCGGATATTGTCTGCCGCGCGGTTCATTAGCTTGTTGTCGTTCATGTTTAAACAGTTTAAAGGATTATCTTTTTCGTACGGACAAAGATAGGCTTTTATGTGTGAATATCCATCGTTCCTGCCTGTCTTTTTTACTATGTGGGATGTAAATATGGAAAATCCCCTTCTCCAGACATTAGCGTGGGGAAGGGGATCAGATACTTATGCGTGATGAAATCTGGTTATTCCAATCGGCGTGCGCCGTCGCTGATGACTACATCATAGATCTTGGGGCTTCTGCCAAACTTGTTCTTAAATTCTTCTTTCGCTTTTTCAACGAAAGTGCTGTACAGTTCGTCTTTAACCAGATTGATGGTACATCCACCGAAACCGCCGCCCATTACGCGTGAACCTGTCACACCGCAATCGAAAGCAAGATCGTTTAGGAAGTCCAATTCTTCGCAGCTCACTTCGTACAGCTTGCTCATGCCGTGATGCGTTTCGTACATCTTCTGACCTACAGTTTCATAGTCGCCTTTCTCCAAAGCATCGCAAACATCGAGTACGCGTTGGATTTCTTCGATGACATATTCTGCACGTTTGTAGTCTTCTTCTGTTACGTCAGCTTTCACTTCGTTCAGCATTTCCATGTTGCAGTCGCGCAGGTACTCTACGTGTGGATGATTCTTCTGTACAGCTGCTACAACAGCTTCGCAGCTTTGGCGGCGTTTGTTGTAAGCCGAGGATGCCAATTCATGTTTTACAACGGAGTCAACCAATACGAGGCGATATCCTTTCGGATCGAATGGGAAATACTGGTATTCCAGCGAACGGCAATCCAAACGGATGAGGCTACCTTTCTTGCCGAATACGGAAGCAAACTGGTCCATGATGCCGCAGTTCACGCCGCAATAATTATGTTCAGTGGCTTGGCCAATCTTAGCAAGTTCGAATTTATCAATCTTGTTATCACCGAAAAGATCGTTCAGTGCATATGCATACGTACTTTCTAAAGCTGCAGAAGAAGACATTCCAGCGCCAAGGGGAACATCGCCTGCGAAAGCTGTATTGAATCCCTTTACTTCTACACCACGTTTGATCATTTCGCGGCATACACCGAAGATATAACGAGCCCAGCTAGCGCGAGGGGCATCTTCTTCATTAAGGCCGAATTCTACATAGTCCTTCAGGTCGATGGAATAGGCCTTTACAATGTTGGTTCCGTTTGGTTTGATTTCGGCTATCATGCCTTTGTCAATGGCTCCGGGGAATACAAATCCACCGTTATAGTCGGTGTGTTCACCAATAAGGTTGATACGACCCGGAGATGCATATACAGCTCCTGTTGTTCCGTCAAAATGTTTGATGAAACGACTTCTTACGTGTTCTATATCCATGATACTTATAATTTATTAGGTGAATAATAAAAATTACCTGTAATCTTTTCCTTTTTAATGTCTGCTTAATCAACAGGGATATCCTTGTTGACGTTTTTGCAACCTACAAGACCATAATAGAGCAGATAGGCCAGTGCGATAATGATGACCCAGTAGCTGTTCATAAATCCGGCAACGTCGGCCAACCAACCTTGAATAACAGGAAGAATGCCACCGCCGCATACCAATACCATAAATAAGCCAGAGGCCGCTGCCAAGTATTTGCCTAAGCCTTCAACGGCCAAATTGAAGATGCCACCCCACATGATAGAAGTACAGATACCTACTAATACCAGATACATGGCGTTGACGGGCACTTCAGCCATTCCGAAAGACAAGCCTCCTGTAGCACTCTGTTGCAATACGGGCAGATTAACCAATGTGCTGGTCGAAGAGAAAATGGCCAATAATACTAGAATTAGGCCTAAACCGGAGGTGAAAATCATCATCGTACGGCTTGAAATTTTGGCTCCTAATGATGCGCCAGCCAGACGGCCTACCAGCATCAGCAACCAATATGTTCCTACTACAAAACCTGAAATCGTGGACGAAATGCCTGCACCACCCTTCTCGATAGGGTCGGTCAGGAAGAGGTTCAATGTTCCTGGTACGCCTACTTCAACACCTACATAAACAAAGATTGCAATGGCGCCCAATACAAAGTGGCGGAATTTCAATGCACCCTTCATTAATGTACCGATAGATTCTGATGATTTGGTTTGGCTGGGTTCGGGGATGTTGACAAACAAAAGCACGAAAAATGCAAAGGCAAATACGGCCATAGCAGTATACATCACAGGGAAAATTTGTGAGATGGTAGCTTTCTCAACAGAGCCTGCAATAAGGATACCTACAAACATCGGGGTGATAGTAGCCATTACGGAGTTAAACGAACCACCTACTTGGATCAGCTGGTTACCTTTGTTGCCTTCACCACCCAGCTTGTTCAACATTGGGTTGACCACAGTATTGAGCAGACACATGGAAAAACCTGAGATAAAAGCACCGCACAGATATACAGCAAAAGCTGATGAAGGACTGGCGTGGCCTGAAAGATACTGTACTCCTACACCAATGAATCCAATGGCTACAGCGATAAGGGCTGTCTTTTTGTATCCGACTTTGGTTAATAAAATACCACTGGGAATACCCATTACGGCATAAGCAATGAAGTTTCCCAAGTTTCCTAACATACCAAGTGCGTTGGAAACTGAAAATTGATTTTTCAATACAATCCCCATTGGGGCAGCGAGATTCGTAACGAATGCAATCATACCAAAAAGGAAAATCATGGTTATGATGGCGATGATGTTACCATTCTTTTGTTGTGTCATGGTTTTTTCTTTTTATAAAAGAGATTATTAATTGTGTTAATTATTGTTCTGTAACGCTAAATTTGTAGATAGTTACTTGCTGGTACTCATCGCCTGGAAGTAGGACTGCCGACGGAAAGTGAGGTTTGTTAGGAGTGTCAGGAAAACATTGAGCTTCGAAGCATACAGCACTTCTGGCTGGATAGGTAGCGCCATGTGCTCCTGTAAATCCGTTAAGCCAGTTACCTGTGTATAGTTGGATGCCGTTTTCTGTAGTAAATACTTCCATCATGCGTCCACTGGCTGGATCGGTGTATGTAGCAGCTTGGCTCAATTCTCCTGCTTCTGTCTTATTCAGTACATAGCAATGGTCGTATCCGGCTCCGTTGATCAGTTGTTGGAATGGTTCATTTATTCGTTCACCAATGGTGTGTGGCGTACGGAAATCCATAGGAGTGCCTTCCACTTTCAGTATTTCTCCAGTTGGGATAGAGACTTCATCAATAGGAACGTAGAAATCTGCATTGATACTGATAGAATGATTTAGCACGGTAGGAGTTGGTGATGCAATTCCTGACAGGTTGAAAAAACCATGGTTCGTCAAGTTGACAACAGTCGCTTTATCGGTTGTTGCGCGATATTCGATCACCAGCGCGTTAATGTCTTCTTCAAGGCGATAGGTCATTTCAACCTCTAAATTGCCGGGGAAACCTTCTTCTCCATCGGCCGATGTGTAGTTGAAAATCACGGTTGTCGGGTTGGGTTGTACGGCATCCCATACTTTGGTATGGAAACCGGTCGGTCCGCCGTGCAATGAATTAGGACCGTTGTTGATAGCAAGCTGATGCTCTTCACCGTAGAGGGTGAAATGTCCTTTGGCTATTCGATTGCCATATCGTCCGATTGTCGTATTAAGAAATGGTTCGGGGCTGTTAATGACGTGGTCTATGCTATCATGCCCTAGGATTACGTTGGCATATTCTCCTGCCTTGTCGGGCACCATAATGGAAAGAATTGCACATCCGTAGTTCGTTACTGCTACTTCCATTCCCTGGCTGTTTCTCAGAATGTAAAGGTCGGTCTTTTTGCCGCCTATTTCTTTTTGAAAGTTTTTCCTGTCCAAACAGGAACGGTTACTTTCATAAATATTAGATGCTGTCATATCATGGTATCCATTAAATTTCTTGCAAATAAACAGATTTTCTTTTGTTCTCCCAAGCAATAACAAATAATTTTTTGTATGTTTGTCGCCATATTCAAGCTTTGGTCAAGACAATTTGTGAGTTGAAGTCTTGAAGAAGATGTAGAAGAACTTGCTGGCTTGGCAGGAAAATTGATACTAAAGAAGAAAAACAATTTATACTATTTTGAAAAATATTTAATAGAACTTTGATGTACCCTCTGAAATTTGAGCCTGTCTTGAAGCAGACGCTTTGGGGAGGCGATAAGATTATCCCTTTTAAACATTTGAATGAAAACTTGCCCAATGTGGGTGAAAGTTGGGAAGTATCAGCTGTAGAAGGCAGCGAATCTGTTGTGGCTAATGGCGCAGACAAAGGGCTGACATTGCCTGAAATGGTACGTAAGTATCGGGAAGAATTGGTTGGCGAGTCTAATTATGCACGTTTTGGCAATCAATTCCCTCTGCTGGTTAAGTTTATTGATGCGCGGCAAAAATTGTCTATTCAAGTCCATCCAGGCGATGAATTGGCCAAAAAACGTCATAACAGTTTTGGTAAAAATGAAATGTGGTATGTTGTTTCTGCTGATGAAGGGGCCACTTTGATATCGGGTTTCTCCAAGCAGATCACTCCAAAAGAATATAAAGAACGTGTACATAATGGTACATTTGACGAGGTGCTTCAGACATGTGCTATCCGGCCGGGTGATGTGTTCTATGTACCTGCTGGCCGTGTACATGGTATTGGGGCAGGTGCCTTTGTGGTAGAAGTGCAGCAGTCGTCTGATGTGACATATCGTATTTACGATTATAATCGTAGAGATAAGGATGGAAAGCTTCGTGAGTTGCATATCGGCCAAGCGATGGATGCCATCAATTTCTCAGATGTACAAGATGATTTTAGAACGGAGTATGATGCTGTGCCTAATGAACCTGTAGAAATATTGACTACCCCCTATTTCTCTGTTTCTTTATACGATATGACGGAGGATATTACATGTGACTATTCAGAGTTGGATTCTTTTGTAATATTTGTTTGCATTGAAGGAGAGTGCCGTATGGTGGACGATGCTCAAAATGAGATCACTTTACGTGCGGGTGAAACGGTATTGTTCCCTGCTACAACCCAATCGGTCAATATCATTCCTGAAGGAAAGGTGAAGCTATTAGAAGCTTACGTTTGATAAAACACTGTTTTGTGATGAAGATAGCGCTGCATTTCAGTGAATGTAGCGCTGTTTTTTTATTTTCTAATGGCTCTGTGAAATTTCCGAATTAATCTTATGCCCAACATGAAGCCATCGAATAAGGCCATTCCTGTATTGAAAGCTTTCATGATAGAATTCCCTTTGTTTACTGTAGGTGCAAGAGGGGCAATCAGTTTTCGGGCGGTGGTACCAAGGGCTTTCTTTTGTTGCTGTACATCTAGTAAAGCTTGTTTCCTCAGGACCCGGATGTCATCCAATGTGGTTATTTGTAGTTTGTTATTGTCCATATTGCTCGTCTTTTTTTACAGGGTCTTCAATAAACAAGTTTGCGATAAATTTGGCCATTGGGTTGATGATGAGTTTTTTGCGCAAAAGGTAGACTGCTGCTATCAGAATAAGGATGATGCATGTAATTAGAGCAAAACTTGTTACGATACTTCCAACTAGATGGGCTAGCAGATAGGCTAGTGTGAAAGATAGATAAAACAGGGCTACCATGCTAAGAATAATGATAATCAGCACCAAAATTAAAGTGGATAGCAGAATTGTTAGTTTTTCTGCTATCTCTAGTTGGGTATATCTTTTCTGAAGTGCTAGATATTTTTTGACTTCAATGAAAAGCTGTTGTAATGTTTCTATGCTTTTATCATTGGGGAACATGGTAGCTCTGTTTTATACGTTTTTTACTTTGGCTGTTTATTCGTCTGCTTCATTTTTGATTTCTGCAGCGATTTCGTCTACCAAATTTTCCATTTCGTTTCGGCTGAGTCGAATGCCTTTCTTGCGCAGGATGTCTGCGATTTTTGCACGAGTATCTTTTCCTTTTTCAGGGGCAAAAAGAATACCTAAGGTTGCGCCGACAGCGGCTCCACCTAAAAAAGCGGCTAATACATTTAATCCTTTCATAATATTTATTTTTTATGGTTTACTTGCAAAACTAGCCAATATCTTCTAATATCCATCTCTTTCAGTGATGTTTTTTTCAGGATTTCTACTTATATTCTCTGATTTAGGGAAATTTAACGGTCTTGTGTGGCGTCAGATAATTGCTTAGGTGTACTTTTGTCTCCTAAATTTTAAGGTGTAGATATGAGAGCTTTGGTTAGAGGCATGAATGTCTTGCTATTGATTGTCATGATGGTCTGTTGCTTTTCTTGCATGAATGGTGGAGATTCTCCTTGGGTAGGGAAATGGCAATTACGTGAATATCAGTATCCTGATGGAAGTGTCGAAAAGGTTGACAGTGTCTTTTATGGCTTTCAGAAAGGCTCTTTCCTGAGTTATTATATGGGCGAAGATGGTAATTATCGTTCTATGTATGGTTATTATAAAGAGGAGGATGATAAGATTACTATTACTTTATGGGAACCTGTTGTTGACGATCCTACCTACAAGAAATGGTTTGGATGGGAAGGCGGTGTCCGTACATTTAAAGTGGATGAATTGACCTCCAAGAAGATACGTTTGAACTATAACGATACGATATACGTTTTTCGTAATTATTGAACGAACTTATTTAAAAACTTAAATGATAAAGAAAATGAAAAAATTAGCAGTATTAGGAATGGGTGTCTGTGTAGCACTGGCATTCTCTTCTTGTAAGTCGAACGAAAGTGCTTACAAAAAGGCATATGAAAATGCGAAGAAACAAGAGTTGGCAGAAGCTCCGCAACCGACAGAAACAGCTACAGTTGAAGAGAGTCCTGTCGTTAGTGCACCTGTTGAAGCTCCAAAGGTAGTTGAAAGTACTCAAGTTGGTGTACGTCAGGAAAAAGTGACGGTTGTGTCTGGTACAGGCTTGAAAGATTACAATGTTGTAGCAGGTAGTTTTTCAGTGAAAGCCAATGCTGAAAATTTGAAAGCTTTCTTGGATAAAGAAGGATATAGTGCTTCTGTTGCTTTCAATGCAGATAATTCTATGTATCGTGTGATTGTGGCTACATATCACGACAGAGATTCTGCAGCTGCCGCTCGTGATGCCTTCAAAGCAAAGTATCCTAATCGTAACGATTTTCAGGGTGCTTGGTTGCTTTATCGCATCAATTGATGGCTGGATTAGAAATGAACGATTATTTTGTTTCATGTGGATATAAAGGCGGCACGCTATAGGGCGGCTGCCTTTTTTATTCTTGTGAACGTAAATTTGGTTTAAAAGAAGTTATAAAGTAGAATGGAAAACTTTTTCGAGCAGAAAAGTTTCTACCTTTGCAACCTTATATTGTATCTTTAATAAAAATGGTATGGATCAACAATATATATTAAAGGCTATTGATGCTGCTTTGGCGGCAGGTGAGAAAATCCTTTCCATTTATAATGATCCGAATTCTGATTTTCAAGTTGAAAAGAAAGCGGATAATTCTCCCTTGACCATTGCTGACCGTGCGGCACATGAAGCCATTTGTTGCCTGTTGGCTGATACTCCGTATCCTGTTTTGAGTGAGGAGGGTAAATCGAAATCGTATGAGGAACGTAGGGCGTGGCAAGAATTGTGGATTGTTGACCCGTTGGACGGAACGAAGGAGTTTATCAAACGTAATGGTGAATTTACCGTCAATATCGCTTTCGTACAAAATTCTATTCCCTGCATGGGCGTTATTTACTTGCCAGTGAAGCATATCCTTTATTTTGCTATGGAAGGATTAGGCGCTTATAAATTGACGGATGTTACATCGCGTGGAGATGCTTCATTGGAGGAGTTGATTGCAAAGGCTGTTCGTTTGCCGATTGAAGCGGAGCACAATAAATATGTGATTGTCGCTTCGCGTTCGCACTCAACGCCAGAAACGGAACAGTTTGTAGAAGAAGCCAAAACCGTTCATTCGAATGTAGAACTGATTTCGAGTGGAAGTTCCATCAAGATATGCCTGGTGGCCGAAGGTGTAGCAGATGTTTATCCGCGTTTTGCCCCAACAATGGAGTGGGACACGGCTGCAGGACATGCCATTGCGCGTGCAGCTGGTATGGAGGTCTATCGGGCAGGAATGGATATACCATTGAGTTATAATAAGGAAGACTTGCTGAATCCGTGGTTCATTGTAGAGCCGAAGCGTGTCGGACATAAATGAAGACTGGATGATGACTTTTGAGATTGTACTTGTATTATTAGGATTGGTAGGCATGGTAGCCGCCTTGATACTCGACAAGATGCGTCCGGGCATGGTGTTGTTTTCGGTCGTGGTCTTGTTCTTGTGTGCTGGTATTCTGACTCCGAAAGAGATGTTGGAAGGGTTCAGCAACAAAGGTATGATAACGGTTGCTTTGCTTTATCTGGTCAGCGAGGGTATCCGTCAGTCGGGTGCTTTGGGGCAGCTGATCAAGAAGTTGTTGCCTCAGAAGAAAACAACGGTTTTCAAGGCCCAGCTTCGTATGCTGCCTACCATTTCTTTCATTTCGGCTTTCCTAAACAATACGCCCGTAGTTGTAATTTTTGCTCCCATCATCAAGCGGTGGGCTGATTCGGTCAAATTGCCGGCTACGAAATTTCTTATCCCTTTGTCATATGTAACCATTCTGGGAGGTATTTGTACGTTGATTGGAACTTCGACCAATCTGGTGGTACATGGTATGATTTTGGAAGCCGGTTATGAGGGATTTACAATGTTTGAATTGGGTAAGGTCGGCATTTTTATAGCTATTGCGGGGATTCTTTACCTGTTTATTTTCTCGTCGAAATTACTACCTGACGTTCGTAAAGATTCGGCAGAAGTGGAGGAAGAATTGGAGGAAAAAGGGAATCTGCATCGGGTGGAAGCCGTTTTGGGTTCTCGTTTCCCTGGTATCAACAAACGGTTGAAGGACTTCAATTTCAAACGTCATTATGGAGCTGAAGTGAAAGAAATAAAACGTGGCGGACAAAGCATCACAGAGAATCTTGAGAACTGTTATTTGCGTGAAGGTGATACGTTGGTAGTGATGGCTGACGATTCGTTCATTCAGACATGGGGTGAGTCTTCAGTGTTTGTCATGCTGGCCAATGGTAAGGACAATGAGCCTGTGCCCGGACGGGGTAAGCGTTGGTTGGCCTTGGCCTTGCTGGTGCTGATGATTGCCGGCGCCACCATCGGAGAACTGCCTTTCGTGAAGGAAGCTGTCCCCAATATGCAGCTGGATATGTTCTTCTTCGTTTCGATAACAACCATTATCATGGCTTGGACGAAGATTTTCCCTGCTCGAAAATATACCAAATACATCTCTTGGGATGTACTTATTACCATTGCCTGCGCTTTTGCTATCAGCAAGGCAATGGTCAATTCAGGCGTGGCCGATATGGTAGCCAAATACATTATCGGTTTGAGCGACCATTATGGGCCTCATGTCTTGCTGGCGGCTGTGTTCATCATCACCAATCTGTTCACAGAGCTCATTACGAACAATGCGGCGGCGGCTTTGGCTTTCCCCTTGGCGCTCTCCATTTCGACACAGTTGGGCGTAAGTCCTGTACCGTTCTTTGTGGTGATTTGTATGGCGGCTTCCGCCAGTTTCTCTACGCCCATCGGCTATCAGACGAACTTGATTGTGCAAGGTATCGGTAACTATAAGTTCACGGATTTTGTCCGTATCGGATTGCCGTTGAACATCATAACTTTCCTAATCTCTGTTTTTCTGATACCTGTAATCTGGCCTTTTTAAATGTATAATATATAAGAATAAGAAGAATGGAAAATAACAACATATATCCGATATTCGACCGAATGATGACACGAGGCGACAAGGAAGCCTTGTTGGGGCAACACAGCCTGATGGTGTGGTTCACAGGGCTGAGCGGTTCTGGTAAGAGTACCATTGCCATCGCTTTGGAGCGCGAGCTGCATCAGCGGGGACTTCTGTGCCGCATCTTGGACGGAGATAACATCCGTAGCGGCATCAACAACAACTTGGGCTTTTCCGAAGCCGACCGCGTGGAGAATATCCGCCGCATAGCCGAAGTGTCCAAACTCTTTGTAGATACGGGCATCATCACCATTGCCGCCTTCATCAGTCCCAGCAACGACATTCGCGAGATGGCGGCCGATATCATCGGCAGGGACGATTTTGTGGAAGTATATGTCAGCACTCCCATCGAGGAATGCGAACGTCGCGACGTGAAAGGCCTTTATGTCAAGGCGCGTCGGGGCGAAATCAAGAACTTTACAGGTATTTCCGCTCCTTTCGAAGCACCTGAACATCCTGCGTTGACGCTCGACACGTCGGTGCTTTCTTTGGAAGAATCCGTTCACAAACTGTTAGAACTCATATTACCCAGAATTCAGAAGAAATAAGATAGAAAGATGAAAGAAGAGTACAAACTTAGTCATTTGAAGGAACTCGAAGCCGAGTCCATTCATATCATTCGTGAGGTGGCGGCCGAGTTCGAGAATCCTGTGATGCTCTATAGCATCGGCAAGGACTCGTCCGTGATGGTGCGTCTGGCCGAGAAGGCCTTCTATCCGGGCAAGGTGCCCTTCCCCTTGATGCACATCGACTCCAAGTGGAAGTTTAAGGAAATGATTCAGTTCCGCGACGAATATGCCAAGAAATACGGATGGAACCTGATTGTAGAGAGCAATATGGAAGCCTTCAAGGCGGGGGTAGGCCCCTTTACGCATGGTAGCAAGGTGCATACTGACCTGATGAAGACGCAGGCTCTGCTCCACGCACTCGACAAGTATAAGTTCGATGCAGCCTTTGGTGGTGCCCGCCGTGATGAGGAAAAGTCGCGTGCCAAGGAACGTATCTTCTCTTTCCGCGACCGTTTCCACCAGTGGGACCCCAAGAACCAGCGTCCTGAATTGTGGGACATCTACAACGCACGTGTCCACAAGGGCGAGAGCATCCGTGTATTCCCTTTGAGCAACTGGACGGAGCTGGACATCTGGCAGTACATCCGCCTGGAGAATATCCCCATCGTGCCGCTCTACTTTGCCAAGGAAAGACCTTGCGTAGAGATAGACGGCAACCTGATTATGGCCGACGACGACCGCCTGCCCGAGCAGTATCGCGACAAGATACAGATGCGTATGGTGCGTTTCCGCACCTTGGGTTGCTGGCCGTTGACAGGCGCCGTGGAGAGCGAAGCCGACACCATCGAAAAGATTGTGGAGGAGATGATGACCACTACCAAGAGCGAACGTACCACGCGTGTCATCGACTTCGACCAGGAAGCCAGCATGGAGCAGAAGAAGCGTGAAGGATATTTTTAAACGAACGATTGAGGATTTTGAAGACAATGGACAACAATAAATTGGATATAAAGGCCTTTCTGGACAAGGATGAACAGAAAGACTTGCTTCGCTTTCTGACGGCAGGGTCGGTGGACGACGGTAAGTCCACCCTGATAGGACGCCTGTTGTTCGATAGCAAGAAATTGTACGAAGACCAGCTGGACGCCTTGGAGCGCGACAGCAAGCGTATGGGTAACGCCGGCGACCACATTGACTACGCCCTTCTGCTGGACGGATTGAAAGCCGAGCGTGAACAGGGTATCACCATCGACGTAGCCTACCGCTACTTCTCGACCAACAACCGCAAGTTTATCATCGCCGACACGCCGGGGCACGAGCAATATACGCGCAACATGATTACGGGCGGCTCGACGGCCAACCTGGCCATTATTCTCGTGGATGCACGTACGGGTGTCATCACGCAGACGCGTAGACACACCTTTCTGGTGTCTCTGCTGGGTATCAAGCACGTCGTCCTGGCCGTGAACAAGATGGACTTGGTGGACTTCTCCGAGGAGCGTTTCAACGAGATTGTATCTGTTTACAAGGAGTTTGTTGCTCCGTTGGGTATCCCCGATGTGACTTGCATCCCCTTGTCTGCACTCGATGGCGACAACGTGGTGACCAAGTCGGAGCGTACACCCTGGTATAAAGGCACGTCGCTGCTCGACTTTCTGGAGACCGTCCACATCGACAACGACCACAACTTCAACGACTTCCGCTTCCCCGTTCAATACGTACTTCGCCCCAACCTCGACTTCCGTGGTTTCTGTGGCAAGGTAGCTTCGGGCGTCATCCGCAAAGGCGATGAAGTGATGGCATTGCCTTCGCGCAAGAAGTCGCGCATCAAGAGCATCGTGACTTACGACGGCGAGCTGGATTATGCCTTCCCGCCCCAGTCGGTAACGCTGACTTTGGAAGACGAGATTGATGTGTCCAGAGGCGAGATGCTGGTACATCCTGACAATTTGCCGATGGAAGACCGCAACTTCGAGGCCATGCTCGTGTGGATGGACGAGGAGCCTATGGATGCCAACAAGTCCTTCTTCATCAAGCAAACCACCAACCTGAGCCGTACGCACATCGACACCATCAAGTACAAGGTGGACGTCAACACCATGGAGCACCTCTCTTTGGAAAATGGCAAGCTGACGCGGGAGACACTCCCCATGCAGCTCAATCAGATAGCTCGCGTAGTATTCACCACGGCCAAGGAATTGTTCTTTGACCCTTACAAGCAGAACAAGGCAACGGGTTCGTTCATCTTGATAGACCCCATTACCAACAACACCAGCGCCGTCGGCATGATTATCGACCGCGTGGAGAGCAAGGACATGCATCAAGGCGAAGAGCTGCCCGTGCTCGACCTTGTGAAACTGGGCATCGCTCCCGAACATTACAAGGCGATAGAGAAGGCCGTGAAGGAGCTTGAACGCCAGGGATTGGGCGTGAAAGTGGTGAAATGAGGAAAACGCTCCTCCGAGTAGCGCAAAACAAAAGGATGCTTTCCCTTGGAGAAAAGGCTGTTTTCTTGTGGAGAAAACATTGCTTTCTTCAAGGTATGGCATCGGAAGTGAAATAATGAGTGAATATTTGAGAAAAAGATATGGGTTTATTAGAATTTAACAAGCTTCCCATCAATACGCTGGTGGGAGCCGATTGGACAACCTTCAACCAGATAACCGCCGGCCGCACCATCGATGCTGCCTACAAAGGAAAGTATCGTCTGACGAAGGCCGTGTGCCGCCTGCTTTCCACGCTGGTGTCGTTGCAGGACCGAAAATACGAAAAACTGTTGGCCGACAAACCGCTGGAGCACGACCCTGTGTTCATCTTGGGGCATTGGCGGAGTGGTACGACGTTTGTGCATAATGTCTTTTCGTGCGATAAGCACTTCGGCTACAACACCACCTATCAGACCGTTTTTCCACACCTGATGATGTGGGGGCAGCCCTTCTTCAAGAAGAACATGAGTTGGCTGATGCCCGACAAGCGTCCGACCGACAACATGGAACTGGCCGTTGACTTGCCTCAGGAAGAGGAGTTCGCGCTGGCCAACATGATGCCCTACACCTATTACAACTTCTGGTTCCTGCCTAAGCACATGCAGGAGTATGCCGACAAGTACCTCCTCTTCGACGACATTACAGATGAAGAGCTGAAGGTGTTCGAGGAAGTCTTTGTGAAACTCATCAAGATATCCTTGTGGAATACGCACGGCACCCAATTCTTGAGCAAGAATCCTCCCCACACGGGTCGCGTGAAGGAGCTGGTCAAGATGTTCCCCAACGCCAAGTTCATCTACCTGATGCGCAATCCTTATACAGTGTTCGAGAGCACGCGCAGCTTCTTCACCAATACCATCCAACCCTTGAAGCTTCAGGATATCAGCAACGAAGAGTTGGAAAAGAACATCCTTTCCATCTATGCCAAGTTGTATCACAAGTACGAGGCGGACAAGAGTTGTATCCCAGCTGGCAACCTGATTGAGGTGAAGTTCGAAGACTTCGAGGCCGACGCTATGGGTATGACGGAGCATATCTATCAGGCATTGTCCATCCCTGGCTTTACGGAAGCTCGCGCCGACATCGAGAAATATGTGGGAGGCAAGAAGGGATACAAAAAGAACAAATACAAGTATGATGACCGCACGGTGCATTTGGTTCAGGAGAACTGGGGCTTTGCATTGGAGCAGTGGAAGTACGAGTTATAAAATAGGAAAAGGTAAAAAGATGATGTGTAGAAAATGTTTGTTGTATATAGTGATCTGCGTTGCCTCCTTGTGGAGTGGGAGAGCTGTAGCCCAACCTCATGTGGAACCCATCTCTTTTGGTGACATGGATCAATGGGTGGACCGTCAGATCAAGGAATCGGGCATTATTGGTGGAGACACCAAGCATGTCTATGCCATCGGCCCTACAAAGACCATAGTAGGTGACGAACCATACACTAATATGGGAGGTTCGCCTTGGGCTACTTCCAATGTCATGGCCAAGGTAGCAGGTATTACTAAAACCAATACTTCTGTCTTTCCTGAGAAGAGAGGCGACGGCTACTGTGCCCGTCTTGATACACGTATGGAGAGCGTCAAGGTTTTCGGATTGGTGAATATAACGGTGCTTGCCGCCGGCTCCATATTTTTGGGCGATGTGCACGAGCCGATCAAAGGAACGCAAAACCCACAGAAAATGTTGAATTCGGGCATTCCTTTCACTAAAAAGCCAGTAGCCATCCAATTTGACTATAAAGTCAAGATGTCCGACCGCGAGAAGCGTATTCGCGCTACAGGCTTTAGCCGTATAACCGATGTCGAAGGAAAAGATTTTCCAGCTGCTATTCTTTTGTTACAGAAGCGTTGGGAAGATAAGGACGGCAACATCTACGCCAAGCGTGTAGGTACAATGGTAGTGCGCTACTATGCGACGACATCCGATTGGAAAAATAATGTTACTTACGACATTATGTATGGCGACATTACAGGCAATCCTAACTACAAGGCTCATATGATGCGCCTGCAGGTAGAAGAACGTTATGCTATGAACAGCAAGGGTGAGAGCGTACCTATCCACGAGGTGGCATGGGGAACGGAAGACGACGTACCTACCCATATGGTACTTCAGTTCACGTCCAGTCATGGCGGTGCTTATATCGGTTCGCCAGGCAATTCGCTTTGGATAGACAATGTTAAACTCGTCTATTGATTGTTTGGCAGAAACAATTAAAGTTGTATTTTTGTGGCCGATATGGGAAGATTGCTTGCGATAGATTATGGAAAGAAGCGTACGGGGATAGCGGTGACTGATACCCTGCAGCTGATAGCAAACGGACTGACAACGGTACCGACTCATGAACTGCTTGCTTTCATCCTTGACTATGTATCCAGGGAACCGGTCGAACGTATTCTGGTCGGTCTTCCCAAACAGATGAACAATGAGGCTTCGGAAAACATGAAGCGTATCGAGCCATTTGTCCGTTCTCTGCAAAAGAAACTTCCTGATGTACCTGTGGAGTACGTGGACGAGCGTTTTACTTCCGTTTTGGCCCATCGGGCAATGTTGGATGCCGGCTTGAAAAAGAAAGACCGGCAGAACAAGGCACTGGTCGACGAAATCAGTGCTACTATCATTTTGCAGAGTTATATGGAGAACAGAAGAACATCATTTGACAGATTATTAAATAAAGAATAGAACATGATTTTACCTATTTATACGTATGGACAGCCCGTATTGAGAAAAGTGGCTGAAGACATTACTCCCGATTATCCCAATCTGAAGGAGCTTATTACGAATATGTTTGAGACAATGGATCGTGCCGAAGGGATTGGCTTGGCTGCACCTCAGGTAGGACTTCCTATCCGTGTGGTTGTCATCAATCTGGATGTTTTGTCCGATGATCTGCCAGAGTTCAAAGGCTTCCGCAAGGCTTATATTAATCCTCATATTTTGGAAGTGTCGGGAGAAGAAGTCTCGATGGAGGAAGGTTGCCTGAGCTTGCCTGGCATTCATGAGAGTGTGAAGCGAGGCGACAAGATTCGTGTGAAATACATGGACGAGAATTGGGAAGCACACGAAGAGGATGTTGAAGGCTATTTGGCTCGTGTCATGCAACATGAGTTTGACCATTTGGAAGGCAAGATGTTCATTGACCATTTGTCTACTTTGCGCAAGCAGATGATCAAAGGCAAGCTGAATTCCCTGCTTAAGGGTAAGGCGCATTGCACGTATAAGGTGAAGACCGTGAAATAACTGTAATTGTAATTTTGTAATGGTGAAGCGACTCCTGATAGCCATCTTGCTTTTCCCGGCATTGCTATATGCCCAAATTAATACGGAGCGAGTAATGATGATTGCTCGCAATGCGCTGTATTTTGAGGATTATGTACTTTCTATTCAGTATTTTAATCAGGTAATCAGCGCCAAACCCTACTTGTTCGAACCATATTTCTTTCGTGGTTTGGCCAAGATAAATTTGGAGGACTATCAGGGAGCTGAGGCTGATTGTGATGAGGCAATTCGGCGAAATCCTTTTGTAGTGGGGGCTTATCAGATAAGAGGGCTTGCCCGTATTCGTCAGAACAATTTTGACGGAGCGATAGAAGATTATCGAATGGCTTTGAAATATGAGCCCGAAAATGTCGTCTTATGGCATAATCTGACGCTTTGTCACATGCAGAAGGAAGATTATACTTCAGCAAAGGACGATTTGGAAAAATTGTTGGCGGTATCTCCTCGCTACACGAGGGCTTACCTGATGCGTGGTGAAGTGAATCTGAGGCAAAATGATACAATCAATGCCTTGAAGGATTTCGACAAAGCCATAGAGTTGGATCGTTATGATGCTGACGGTTGGAGTGCACGTGCTTTGGTGAAACTACAGCAAAAACAATACAAAGAGGCTGAAAACGATTTGGATCAGTCTATTCGTCTGAGTGTCAAGAATGCAGGAAATTACATCAATCGTGCTTTGGCTCGTTTCCATCAGAACAATTTGAGGGGAGCCATGCAGGATTATGATGTGGCGTTGGATATAGATCCCAATAACTTTATCGGGCATTACAACCGAGGTTTGCTACGTGCCCAAGTCGGAGATGACAACCGAGCCATTGAAGATTTCGATTTTGTGTTGGAAATGGAGCCAGACAACATGATGGCTGCTTTCAACCGAGGTTTGTTGCGTGCACAGACAGGCGACTATCGGGGGGCTATCAGCGACTATTCGAAAGTGATTGAAGAGTATCCAAACTTCTTGACTGGATATCATTATCGGGCGGAAGCACGTCGTAAGGTGGGTGATATCAAGGGAGCTGAGCAAGATGAATTTAAGCTTATGAAAGCTCAGCTGGATCGTTTGAATGGAAAGAAGAATAACGGAAAGGATGTAGCCGATGCTACTTCGGATGCTGATAACGCCGACAAGGAAAAGACACGCAAAAAGTCTGATAAGAATATGGAAAACTATCGGAAGATAGTGATCGCGGATGATTCTGAAATGACTCAGCGATATACGAGCGATTATCGTGGACGTGTACAAGATCGTAATGTCGTAGTCAAGTTGGAGCCGATGTATGCTTTGACCTACTATGAAAAGATCAGTGAAGTAAAGAAAGCTGTCCATTACCATAAATTCATAGATGCGTTGAATCTGTCCAAGCAATTGCCGAAGCCTTTGCGCATCACTAATATGGAAGCTCCGTTGACAGAGGAGCAGATTAAATATCATTTTGCGTTGATCGATTCTCATACATCCGATATTGTAGCTGAGCCTCAGAATGCGATGAAACGTTTCGGACGTGGCATCGATTTCTATCTGGTACAAGATTTTGACAGCTCGATTGACGACTTCACGCAAAGCATTTTGCTGGATGGAAATTTCTTCCCAGCCTATTTCATGCGTGCTTTGGTTCGCTACAAACAGCTTGACTATAAGAAGGCTGAAGCTATGGCAGAAGGAAATATCCAGTCGACTACTGCCGACAAGCAGAATTCTGGGGTAACGGCTGTTGATTATGAAGTTGTCAAGAAAGACTTGGATAAGGTCGTAGAGTTGGCTCCAGACTTTGTCTATGGATACTACAATCGTGGTAATGTTTCTTCTGCCTTGAAGGATTATCGTTCAGCTTTGGAAGATTATAATAAGGCTATTGAGCTGGATCCTGAATTCGCAGAGGCCTATTTCAATCGTGGATTAACTCAGATCTTTTTGGGCAACAACAAGCAGGGTATTTTGGATTTGAGTAAGGCTGGTGAGCTGGGGGTAGTTTCTGCCTATAATATTATCAAACGCTTTACGGATAATACCCGCGAATAACATTTTTTGTGAAATAGATGATTTTAAAAAAATAAATCTTTATTTTTGCGTTCAGAATTTGAAATACATACCATTATGATAAAAATAACATTCCCAGATGGCTCTGTTCGTGAATACAACGAAGGAGTAACCGGCTTGCAAATAGCAGAAAGTATCAGTTCAAGACTAGCTCAAGAAGTCTTGGCTTGTGGTGTAAACGGTGAAATTTATGATTTGGGGCGTCCCATTCAGAATGATGCCGAGTTCGTTCTCTATAAGTGGGAAGATGAACAAGGCAAGCATGCCTTCTGGCACACCAGTGCTCACTTGCTGGCCGAAGCTTTGCAGGAACTCTATCCCGGCATTCAGTTTGGTATAGGTCCGGCAATCGAAAACGGATTCTATTATGATGTTGATCCGGGCGAAACACCCATTAAAGAGGCTGATCTGCCTGCAATTGAAAGCAAAATGGCTGAACTGGCCGCCAAGAAAGAGGCTGTTGTTCGCCAGGATATTTCGAAGGAAGATGCCTTGAAAAAATTTGGTGATCGTGGTGAAACTTACAAGTGTGAACTGATTTCTGAGTTGGAAGACGGTCACATTACAACTTATACACAAGGTTCCTTTACAGATTTATGTCGTGGCCCGCACTTGATGACGACGGCTCCTATTAAGGCCATCAAGCTGACCTCTGTAGCAGGCGCTTATTGGCGTGGACAGGAAGATCGTAAGATGATGACTCGTATTTATGGTATCACTTTCCCAAAGAAAAAGATGCTGGACGAATACTTGGTGATGATGGAAGAAGCCAAGAAACGCGACCATCGTAAGATTGGTAAAGAAATGGATTTGTTCATGTTCTCTGATACTGTAGGAAAAGGTCTTCCGATGTGGTTGCCGAAAGGAACAGCCTTGCGTATCCGTTTGCAGGATTTCTTGCGTCGCATCCAGGCTCGTTATGACTATCAGGAAGTGATGTGTCCGCCTATCGGAAACAAACTTCTGTATATCACTTCCGGTCATTATGCCAAGTATGGAAAAGACTCTTTCCAGCCTATCCATACACCTGAAGAAGGCGAAGAATACTTCTTGAAGCCGATGAACTGTCCTCACCACTGTATGATTTACAAGAACTCACCTCGTTCGTACAAGGATCTGCCTTTGCGTCTTGCCGAATTTGGTACGGTTTGCCGTTATGAGCAAAGTGGTGAGCTGCATGGATTGACTCGTGTACGTAGCTTTACGCAGGATGATGCACACTTGTTCTGCCGTCCTGATCAGGTAAAAGATGAATTCTTGCGCGTGATGGATATTATTTCCATTGTGTTCAAGTCTATGAATTTTGAGAATTTTGAAGCACAGATTTCTTTGCGTGACAAGGAAAATCGTGAAAAATATATCGGTAGCGATGAAAACTGGGAGAAAGCAGAACGTGCTATTATCGAAGCCTGTGAAGAAAAAGGTTTGAAGGCGAAGATCGAATATGGTGAAGCTGCTTTCTATGGTCCGAAGCTTGACTTTATGGTAAAAGATGCCATTGGGCGCCGTTGGCAGTTGGGTACTATTCAAGTAGATTATAACTTGCCTGAACGCTTCCAGTTGGAATATACAGGTGCTGACAACCAGAAACATCGTCCTGTAATGATTCACCGCGCACCTTTTGGATCAATGGAACGCTTCGTTGCTGTGCTTATTGAGCATACTGCTGGTAAATTCCCATTATGGTTGACTCCCGATCAGGTTGCTATTCTGCCTATCAGCGAGAAGTTCAATGATTACGCTAATGAAGTGCGTCTGGCACTGAAGAAGTATGATATCCGTGCTCTTGTGGATGAACGTAACGAGAAGATCGGCCGTAAGATTCGTGACAACGAGATGAAACGCATTCCTTATATGCTTGTTGTTGGCGAAAAAGAGGCTGAAAATGGCGAAGTTTCTGTACGTAAGCAAGGTGAAGGTGACCAAGGTACGATGAAAGTGGAAGAATTTGCTAAAAAAATCAGTGAAGAAGTTCAGAATATGATAAATAAGTGGTAAATTTGCGGCCAATTTAGTAGTAACAAATAAAAAACGAATAGGAAGTAAACGTTATTTAATGAAGAATGACAGCTTAAAAGGGCAACATCGGATTAATGAGCAAATCCGTGCCAAGGAAGTCCGCATAGTAGGCGATGAAGTAGAAAGCAAAGTGTATCCGATAGCGCAGGCTTTGAAATTAGCCGAAGAACACGAAGCGGACCTTGTAGAGATTTCTCCCAACGCACAACCCCCTGTTTGTCGTATTATCGATTACTCTAAATTCCTTTACCAACTGAAGAAACGTCAGAAGGAACAGAAAGCCAAACAGGTTAAGGTCAATGTGAAGGAAATCCGTTTTGGTCCTCAGACAGATGACCATGACTATAACTTCAAGTTGAAACATGCCAAAGGCTTTTTGGAAGATGGTGATAAGGTGAAGGCATATGTTTTCTTCAAAGGTCGTTCCATTTTGTTCAAAGAACAAGGTGAAGTTTTATTGCTTCGTTTTGCAAATGATTTGGAAGACTATGCTAAAGTAGATCAGATGCCTGTTCTTGAAGGAAAGCGTATGACGATTCAGCTTTCACCGAAGAAAGCGACTGGAGCAAAGAAGCCTGCCGCTCCTAAACCGTCGGTTGCTTCTGACACAACGGAAGAATGAAAAAATGAGTAACGCCGTCGGTATAGTGCGTTGCCATCTAGTTTTAATAATTTAAATATAAGTAAGATGCCAAAGATCAAGACTAACTCCGGTTCAAAAAAGAGATTTACTCTTACCGGAACGGGTAAAATCAAAAGAAAGCATGCTTTTCACAGTCACATTTTGACTAAGAAAACGAAAAAGCAGAAAAGAAACTTATGCCACGCTGCATTGGTTGATATCACCAACGTAAGCCAGGTTAAGGAGCTTTTGGCTATGAAGTAATCAGAAAGCTGCTAAAGAAATTAAAGTTATTAACCGAATGCATTAGCTTGAAGACTGTTGCGTGAAGCAATGGCGCTAACATTCAAAAACAAGTAAAAACTATGCCAAGATCAGTAAATCACGTTGCTTCTAGAGCAAGAAGAAAGAAAATTTTGAAGTTAACCAGAGGTTACTTTGGTGCAAGAAAGAACGTTTGGACCGTTGCCAAGAATACTTGGGAGAAAGGTTTAACTTATGCGTTCCGTGACCGCAAGAATAAGAAGAGAAACTTTCGTGCTTTGTGGATTCAGCGAATCAATGCTGCTGCTCGTTTGGAAGGTATGTCTTATTCTAAACTGATGGGTGCTTTGCACAAAGCTGGAATCGAAATTAACCGCAAGGTTTTGGCCGATTTGGCTGTTAATCATCCGGAAGCATTTAAGGCTATTGTTGCTAAAGTTAAGGCAGCATAAGCTATTAAAGACAGAAAATTTAATGGAAGTGTTGGAGACCTGTGAAGTTTCCAGCACTTTTTTTATGTTTTTCTTGTTTCTTTCATAGAAACTTCTTACCTTTGTTATAGAAAAAATAGCCGCATTGATTGGATCGGGAAACTCATCAAATTTTACGAAATACCGAGACAAGCTTCGATTCTCAATGGCGGGCCACGCCCTTCGGGGTAACCTTTGAGTCGGTGGATTACAAAGAGGACGAGCACTCAAATCATGTCTATCGGAGTTTCATCACATCATCGGTGCGGCTTTCTATAAAAAAAGGAATGGTAATTTAGTTGCCATTCCTTTTTCTTGTTTTCGCAAGTAGTAAAGGGGAATTAGAGTTTCTAAAGTGGTACTTTACGTTCCTCAAGTAGATGTTTAGCGTTCCCAAGTAGATGTTTAGGGAGAACACATTTCTAATAACTGTTTCGTCTTTAAATATGCTTTCATGCTTTCACTAATCTCTAAAGTGTTGGTTTGAAATATTTTAGTGTGAAAGATTGTCTTTCACAGTGAAAGCTGGTTTAAGTGTGTGTGAAAGATATTATTAGGCACGAATAACAAGAATTCACCTATGAAGGAAGGGATCTTTGGGTGTTAATTCATGTTATTCGTGCATTCTAAAATAAAAGTTCGGATAAAAAAAGAGGGAATCTATCCGTCCTATTTATTGTTACGCAAATCTTTTATTCGGACAGCTTTTCCTTCGCTTTGAGGAAGAGTTCCTTTCTTTACGAGTTTTACTTTGGGAGTTACCAATATCTCATCTTTGAGTTGCCGGGTTATCTCTTTTCGTACTTTCTCCAATTCGATGTAACTATCTGTCGAGAGGTCGCTGAGTTCTACTTCGACAATCATCTCGTCTTGATTGTCTATCGTATCCAAAGTAATGAGGTAGTTGCTGCCAAGCTGGGGGAATTGAACTAATACTTTTTCAACCTGCATGGGGAAGATATTGACGCCTTTAATGATGAACATATCGTCGCTACGTCCTTTGATACGGTCTATTCGCAGGTGGGTTCGTCCGCAAGGGCATTCTCCGGGTAAGATGCGTGTGAGGTCCCGTGTGCGATAGCGTATTAACGGCATCATTTCACGGTCGAGCGTAGTTAATACCAGCTCACCGATTTCACCGTCTGGTACGGGTTCTCCTGTCTCAGGATTGATGATTTCGACGAGATAACAATCTTCCCAGAAGTGCATGCCGTTTTGTTCGGTACATTCGAATGCAACTCCGGGACCATTCATTTCTGTCATTCCAAAACTGTTATAGGCTTTGACTCCCAGCATCCGCTCGATTTTCTTTCGTTGTTCGTCGGTATGTGGTTCTGCTCCGATAACCAATGTTTTCAAACTGGTGTTGGTTGGATCAATACCTTCGGACTGGAACACTTCTGCCAGTCGAATAGCATAACTGGGAATGGCGTGCAGGGCAGTTGTTTTGAAGTCGGTGATGAACTTTATTTGTCGCTTGCTGTTTCCAGCTGCGGCAGGGACAGTTAGGGCGCCTAAACGTTCTGCACCATATTGGAAACCAAGTCCGCCTGTAAACATACCATAACCTGAGCTGTTTTGGAATACGTCAGTTTTGCGGATACCAACCATATATAAACATCTAGCAACCAAGTTGGCCCAGGAATCCAAGTCGTGCTGTGAATGTACGATAACCGTGGGCGTTCCTGTCGTGCCACTTGAGGAATGAATACGTACCCCGTCTTCACGCATATTACCAGCTACCAGGCCGAAAGGATAATTGGCCCGCATGTTGGCTTTGGTTGTGAAGGGTATTTTACGTATGTCTTCAAGGGAGTTAATACTGTCTGCTGTAATGTTATTTTCTTGAAAAACCTTTTTGTAAAAAGGCGAATTAGCTGCAATTGCAATTGTTTTTTTCAATCGCTGCAGTTGTAGCTGGCGAAGTTGTTCGCGCGGCATGGTTTCTATTTCTTGTTCCCAGTATTTGCTATTCATGGTGATTGGGGGTGTCGAGGTTTATATTCTGTTTTCTGCTATTTCTTTTCCAGCTTCCAATGCTTTGAGGTTTAGTGCGACGATGTCCTCACCCTTGTGCTGGAAGATTTCACGGATGCTTTCCTTTACCTTTTCGTATTCGATGTCAAGGAAGGGAATGGTGGCTCCCAGCAGCACGATATTGGCTACTCGAGGAGAGCCAACTTGTTTGGCAACCTCATTTACGTTCAGGGCGATTTTATGCGGCAGTTTGTCGAGTTCAGCTTTGATGCTTTCTTCTGAGGGGTAGTTGGGAATGTTGATAAACGGTGTTTCGTTCGTAATCAACCATCCTTCCGAGTTGAGGTAGGGCAGGTAGCGCAAGGCTTCCATCGGTTCCAGAGAAAGGATGATGTCGCATTTTCCTGTCGGGATGAGGTCCGATGCGATGGGCTGGTCGCTGATGCGGAGGTTGGATTGTACATCGCCTCCGCGCTGGCTCATTCCGTGTACCTCGGCCTGCTTCATGTAGAGGCCGGATTTCAATGCTGCTTGTCCGATGACAGTGGCGATGGAGAGGATACCTTGTCCTCCTACGCCTGACAATATAATATCTTTTTTCATGCTGTCTTACTTGTTTCGTTTTTTACGTGCTAAAGTTTGAATACATTCTCTGCGTGGGATGATGACGGAAACTCCCTTGTATTCGATTTCTTCTCGGATGACTTGTTTCATCTCTTCGTAGTTCTTCTTCAAAGGGACTACAACACGGATGTGTTCGGGAGATACACCGATACCTTGGCAAATGCTTTCCAGACGTCCGGTGCCAGCTGAATCTTGTCCGCCGGTCATGGCCGTCGTCTCGTTGTCAGAGATGACGATGGTGACGTTGGCGTTTTCGTTGACGCAATCGAGTAGTCCGGTCATGCCGGAATGGGTGAAGGTGGAATCTCCGATGACGGCAACGGCCGGATGCAGGCCTGCGTCAGAGGCTCCCTTGGCCATTGTGATGGAGGCGCCCATGTCTACACACGAGTTGATGGCATGGAAGGGAGCGTTGGCTCCCAAAGTATAGCAGCCTATGTCGCTGAACACTTTGTGCGTGGGATATTCTTCTTTCAGCACCTGAGTCAGCACGGTATACATATCGCGATGACCGCAACCATCGCACAATGCAGGCGGACGCATTTCGACTAAAGAAGGTACGGTGAACTCAGCCTTATTCTCTTTGCCAACAGCACGTGCCACGCTGTCGGGCGTCAGTTCGCCGTCGGTGGAGAGGGTACCGTCCAGACGGCCTTTCACCTTGACGCCTCTGCCCAGGTAGCCTTTCAGCTGCTTCTCTACAAAGGGTTGGCCATCTTCCAGCACGAGGATTTCTTCGCATTCATCAACGAGCTTCATCAGTTGCTTCTTGGGAAGTGGATATTGGCCGATTTTCAGTACGGGATATTCGCAGCCTTCGGGATAGCTTTCCATAAGATAATTATAACCGATACCACAAGCTACGATACCCAATTTTTTGTTAGGACCGTCCACATAACGATTGTAAGGCGATTCCTCGGAGGCTTTGACGAATTCTTCCTGGCGTTGCAAGAGAACTTTGTAACGCTTGCGTGCGTTGCCCGGCAGGAGGATAAACTGGCGCGGATCGTCGCTGAAAGCGAGGTCGTTCTGCGGTTGTTCTGCTTTGTGCTCTACGCCGGAACGTGAGTGGGCTAGGCGGGTGACGATGCGCAGCAGGATGGGTTCTCCCATTTCTTCAGAAAAACGAAATCCATCGTAAACCATGTCATAGGCTTCCTGCTGGTTGCTGGGTTCGTACATAGGAATCAGCGAGAAGTCGCCATAGAATCGGCTGTCTTGTTCGTTTTGCGAGGAGTGCATGCTGGGGTCGTCGGCTGCTACGACAATCATCCCCCCCCTTATGCCTGTAATGGCGGCGTTGATGAAGCAGTCGGCCGCTACATTCATGCCTACGTGTTTCATGCAGACCAGCGAGCGTTTGCCTGCGAAGGACATGCCGAGAGCAGCTTCCATGGCTGTCTTTTCGTTGGTGCACCAGTGGTTATGTATGTTGCGTGTGGCCGGAACAGGGGACGCCTGGATGTATTCTGTGATTTCCGTTGAGGGAGTGCCTGGATAGGCATACACACCCGACAGTCCGGCGTCAAGTGCTGCTTGTGCTATGGCTTCATCGCCAAGTAAGAGTTGTTTGCTCATATCTTTCTTCGTATTTTGTTATGATTCGGGTTATACGGATGGCAAATATAAGCTTTTACTCTTACATTCAATCAAATCTACTTGAAAATCTTTCTTTTGTTCAGTGCATTCCAGTATTTTCGAGCATTTTGCATGTGTTCGGCGTAAGTTGATGCAAAATTGTGTGTGCCCGAGAAGTCTTCCTTGGCACACATATATATATAGTTGTGTCGCGTGTAGTCGAGGACGGCGTCGATGCCAGCTGGAGTGGGGATGCGGATAGGACCCGGTGGAAGTCCGGCATTGAGATAGGTGTTGTAAGGTGAGGGGAATTCCAAGTGGGCATTGGTGATACGTCGGAGTGAAAAGTCCTGCAGGGCAAACTTCACAGTGGGGTCAGCTTGCAGGTGGATGCCAGCGCGCAGGCGGTTGATGTAGAGTCCTGCCACCATAGGCTTCTCCTGTCGGTTATTTGTTTCTTCCTCTACGATGGAGGCCAGGGTGGCCACTTCGGCGGGCGTCATGCCCAGCGAGTCGGCCTTGGCCCGTCGGGACGGGTTCCAGAAACGGTCGTGCTCTTTCGTCATGCGGGCGAGGAAGTCTTCTGTATCCATATCCCAGTAGACTTGGTAGGTTTCGGGGATAAACAGGCTGGGCAGCGTCTCGGGCGTGTAGCCCTGACGATTCCATCGGGCGGTGTCACGTAGAGCCTGTATGATTTCTGTTGAGTCTATCATCAATTGGTTACCTACGTTGCGGGCTAGCCTGTCTAGCGTACGCACGCTGCCGATGACCAGATTCATTGGCTCTTGGTGGCCGCGCAGGAGGCGGCCGAGGACGTGGTAGGCGTTGTCGTCCGGCAGGATGGCGTAGCGGCCGGTCTTGACGTGCTCCGGGTATTGTTTCAGGCGGGCTGCCCAGCGCAGGCCGGTCAGATTGCCGGGCGCGGCGGTCTGGCGCAGTTTGTGGTATACAGAGTCGGCCGTGTCGTCGCGGTCTATGTAGATGTGGACTTTCTTTTCCGGGTGGAACTGGGGGGCCAGCAGGAGCTGATAGCCGATTCCCAGGCAGAGGACACAGGCTACTGCCAGAATGAGTAGGCTGGAAAACAAAACTTTCTTTTTCGTCATGGAACTCTATGTTTTTTCTCCCGCAAAGGTATGCATTTGTATGAAAAGAAAAAAGAGATGTCCATCGTGGGGCATCTCTTTTTGTGGAGCCGATAGCCGGACTTGAACCGGCGACCTACGCGTTACGAATGCGTTGCTCTACCAACTGAGCTATATCGGCAAGTCGTGTTGGGCTTACGGCGTGCAAAGGTACAGCTTTATTTGAAACTGCAAAAACTTTGGCCGTTTTTTTCGAAATATTTTTCTGGGTGCATCTCCTGTGGCTGGTATTTCTGTTACCTTTGCAGGGAAAAGAATAAAAGAAAGGCAGATGAACGAAAATGTGCTCCATAAACTGAAGGTGTTGGCCGAGTCGGCCAAGTACGACGTGTCGTGCTCGTCGAGCGGCACCGTGCGGCGGGGCAAGGCGGGCATGGTGGGCAACACGGTGGGTGGCGTGGGCATCTGCCACAGCTTTGCCGAAGACGGGCGGTGCATCTCCCTGCTCAAGGTGATGCTCACCAATTATTGCATCTACGACTGTGCCTACTGCATCAACCGCCGCAGCAACGACATACCGCGCGCCACGCTGTCGGTGACCGAGCTGGTGGAGCTCACCATGGAGTTCTACCGCCGCAACTACATCGAGGGGCTCTTCCTGAGCAGCGGCGTGGTGCGCAACCCCGACTACACCATGGAGCGGCTGGTGCGCGTGGCCAAGGACCTGCGGACGGTGCACCGCTTCAACGGATACATCCACCTGAAGAGCATCCCCGGCGCCTCCCAGGAGCTGGTGCACGAGGCGGGGCTCTATGCCGACCGCCTGAGCGTGAACATCGAGATACCCAAGGAGGAGAACCTGAAGCTGCTGGCGCCCGAGAAGGACCACCGCAGCGTGTATGCCCCCATGCGCTACATCCGTCAGGGGGTGCTGGAGAACCGCGAGGAGCGGAAGAAGTTTCGCCACGCGCCGCGCTTCGTGCCCGCGGGGCAGAGCACGCAGATGATTGTGGGCGCCACGGCGGAGACGGACAAGGACATCCTGCGCCTGTCGTCGGCCCTCTACAGCCAACCCACCATGCGCCGCGTCTACTACTCGGGTTACGTGCCCGTCAATGCCTACGACCCGCGCCTGCCCGCCCTGAAGCAGCCGCCACTGGTGCGCGAGAACCGCCTCTACCAGGCCGACTGGCTGATGCGCTTCTACCAGTTCCGGGTGGACGAGATTGTGGACGATGCCTATCCCGACCTCGACCTCGAGGTGGACCCCAAGCTGGCATGGGCCTTGCGCCACCCCGAGCAGTTTCCTGTCGACGTCAACAGGGCCGACTACGAGATGCTGCTCCGCGTGCCGGGCATCGGGGTGAAGTCTGCCCGCCTCATTGTGGCTTCGCGCCGCTTCGGGCGGCTGGGTTATTACCAGCTGAAGAAGATGGGGGCGGTGATGAAGAAGGCGCAATACTTCATCACCTGCAGCGAACTGCCCATGCTGACGGTGAACGAGCTGACGCCCCAGGGCGTGCGCCGCTTGCTGGTGAAGAAGAAGGCGAAAGGGGGAGATGACGGGCAGCTGACGCTGGACTTCGGGGGTGGAGAATAGACTGGGCGAGAAGTCTCTCCATTTATTCGCCCGATTGGAAAAAAATGCTTATTTTCGAAGCCTAATAACAATCTGTTTTACCATCTATTGATTTATGAAGAAACTTCTCTTACCCCTTTTTGCCTGTTGCTCCCTGTGGGCCCAGGCAGACGACGCGCCCCTGTGGCTGCGTTATCCCGCCTTGTCGCCCGACGGACGGGAGATAGCTTTCACCTACAAAGGTGACATCTATACTGTGCCTGTCGAAGGCGGACGGGCGGTACAACTGACGACGAACCCCCGTCACGACACGCGTCCCGTGTGGTCGCCCGACGGTCGCTACATCGCCTTTGCCTCCGACCGCGAAGGCAGCTTCGACGTCTATCTGATGGCTCGTGAGGGAGGAACGCCCCGACGCCTCACCACCCACTCGGGCAACGAATATCCCGAGACCTTCAAGGACAATGAGACAATACTCTTTACTGCCTCCATCCGTCCCGACGTGAAGGACAGTCAGTTCCCCTCGTCCCTCTTCCCGCAGATCTATGCGGTGGACACCAAGGGCGGACGCCCCGTACTCTTCTCGTCGCTGGCCATGCAGGAACTTTCGCTCAGCCGTGACGGCCGCCGCCTGCTCTATCAGGACCAAAAGGGATATGAGGACCCCTGGCGAAAGCATCACCAGTCGTCCATTACGAAAGACATCTGGCTGTGCACCCTCGACGGGGAGCGTACCTATCAGAAGATAACCCGCTTTGCCGGCGAAGACCGCGAACCCGTGTGGTCGGCCGACGGCCGTTCCTTCTACTACCTGAGCGAGGAGAGCGGCAGTTTCAACGTGTGGAAAGCGGCGGCCGACGGTTCGGAAAAACGCCAGCTGACGCGCCACACCACTCATCCTGTTCGCTCGCTCAGCGTGGCCGACGACGGCTTGTTGTGCTACACCTACGACGGCGAGCTCTACACCCTGCGCGAGGGTGGAAAACCGCAGAAGGTGGTCGTATCTATCGTGTCCGACCGCCTGGAGCGCGACGTGGTGAACCAGCTGCTGCGCGGCGGCGCGACAGACATTGCCGTGTCGCCCGGCGGCAAGGAGGTGGCTTTCATTGTGCATGGCGACGTCTACGTCACCTCGATGGAGTATGAAACCACCCGTCGCATCACCGACACGCCCCAACAGGAGCGCGACCTGAGTTTCAGCCCCGACGGCCGTTCGCTGGTTTATTCGGCCGAACGCGACGGTGTGTGGAGTGTCTATCTGGCGCGCCTCACCGACAAGGAAGAGAAGCTCTTCACCTACGCCGTCGGTGTGGAGGAAAAGCCGCTGGTGGTTTCGGGACGCACGTCCTTCCAACCCACCTTCTCGCCCGACGGCAAGGAAGTGGCCTTCCTCGAAGACCGCACCACGCTGCGCGTCATCAACCTGAAGTCGCGCAAGGTGCGGACGGTGCTCGACGGCAAGTACAACTATTCTTACTCCGACGGCGACCAGACCTACCAGTGGTCGCCCGACAGCCGCTGGTTCCTGGCCAAGTACATCAGCGTGGGCGGATGGAACAACACCGACATCGTGCTGGTGAAAGCCGACGGCAGCGGTGAGATGACCAACCTGACCGAAAGCGGATACTCCGACGGCAACCCCAAGTGGGTGCTGGGAGGCAAGGCCATGATCTGGTCGTCCGACCGTGCCGGCTATCGCAGCCATGGCAGCTGGGGTTCGGAGGACGACATGTACATCATGTTCTTCGACGCCGAGGCCTACGACAAGTTCAACCTCTCGAAAGAGGAACTGGCGCTGGCGGAAGAGGCCGAGAAAGAGGAAAAGGAAGCGAAGGAAAAGGCTGAGAAAGAGAAAAAGGACAAGAAGAAAGACAAGAAGGAGGCCGACAAGGACGAGGAGAAGGAGGAAGAGGTGGAACCCCTCGTCTTCGACCTGGAGAACCGCAAGGACCACGTCAGGAGGCTCACCATCAACTCCTCGCACATGGGTGACGCCGTACTGACGCCCAAGGGCGACAAGCTGTACTATTGTGCGGCTTTCGAGGGTGGATACGACCTGTGGGAGCGCAACTTCCGTGAGAACTCTACCAAGCTGCTCATCAAGAACGTGGGTGGCGGCAGCATGTCCATCGACAAGGACGGCAAGTACATCTACCTGCTCTCCGGCGGAGCCATCAAGAAAATCACCGTGGGCGAGAGCAAGGTGACGGGTGTAAGCTTTGCCGCCGACTTCCGCTACCGCCCGGCCGAGGAACGTGCCTACATCTTCGACCACGCCTGGCGTCAGGTGAAGGACAAGTTCTACGACCCCGACTTGCATGGCGTCGACTGGGAAGGCTATCGCAAGGCCTACGAACGCTACCTGCCGCACATCAACAACAACTACGACTTCCAGGAGATGCTGTCCGAACTGCTGGGCGAGCTGAACGGTTCGCACACGGGTGCACGCTACAGCGCGCCGATGTCGGCGCCGACGGTGGCCGAGCTGGGTGTCTTCTTCGACGAACAGTATCAGGGCGACGGCCTCAAGGTGGCCGAAGTGCTGAAGCAGGGGCCATTGTCCAAGGCTGGTTGCCGCGTGAAGGCCGGCTGCATCATCGAGCAGATAGACGGACAGCCGGTGAAGGCCGGCGAGGATTACTTCCCGTTGCTGGCCGGCAAGGCGGGCAAGCGTGTCATGCTCTCCGTGTACGACCCCGCCACAGGCAAGCGTTTCGACGAGCAGGTGAAGCCTGTATCGCCGGGGGTCGTGTCGGGCCTCCTCTACAAACGTTGGTTGGAGCAGCGGCGTGAGTTGGTGGACCGCCTGTCGGGCGGACGCCTGGGTTATGTGCACGTCAAGGGTATGGACAGCCAGAGCTTCCGCGAGGTCTACTCCGAATTGCTGGGACGTTGCCGCAACAAGGAGGCCGTCATCGTAGATGTGCGCCACAACGGCGGCGGATGGCTGCACGAAGACTTGGCCGTGTTGCTCAGTGGCAAGGAATACCAGCGCTTCGAACCGCGCGGACAGTACATCGGCAGCGACCCCTTCAACCGCTGGCTGAAGCCTTCATGTGTACTGGTGTGCGAGAACAACTATTCGAATGCTCATGGCTTCCCCGTGGTTTACAAGACGTTGGGCTTGGGCAAGCTCATCGGTGCGCCTGTGCCGGGCACGATGACCGCCGTGTGGTGGGAGCGCCAGCTCGACCCGTCGCTTGTCTTTGGCATTCCGCAGGTGGGCGTGAAGGACGAGAACGGCCAGTACCTGGAGAACCACCAGTTGCAACCCGACATCGAGGTCTACAACTCGCCCGAGTCGCAACTGCGTGGCGAGGATACCCAGCTGGAGCGTGCCGTTGAGGAGATGCTGAAGCAGCTGGACAAACAGTAAGCGGCGTTCATGCAGATTATTTTTCAGTTTGACAATACCTTCGACGGCCTGTTGACGGCCGTCTTCGAGGCATATTCGCGGCGCACCTTCCCCGATGTCCTGTCGGTGGAGGGTGAGCCGCTTCCACTTTTCCATGACGAAGTGTTCACGGTGGTGACCGATACAGTGAAGGCAGAAAGGGTATGGAAAGGGGTGCAGAAGAAGCTGTCGGCAGGTGCTTTGCGCTGCCTGACCCAATGCTGGCTGGCCGAGGAGGCGGAGACGCCGATGGTGATCTTCCGCTACATCCGCAAGGTGGTCGACGCGCCCCGATCCATCGAGACGAACTTTGCCGACCCCGATGTGCTGGCGTTTGCGCGCATGTGGAAGCGGGTGAGTGGGGAGCGGTGGCACCTCATTCAGTTCATCCGCTTTCAGAAGGCGGCCGATGGTACCTACTTTGCCGCCGTGGAACCCGAAAAGAATGCCCTGCCGCTGGTGATCGACCACTTCCGCGACCGCCTGGACGACCAGCGCTGGGTGGTGTACGACGTGGGGCGCGGCTATGGCTTTTACTTCGACGGGCAGGAGGTGAGGCACGTCACCTTTGCCGACGACAGCCCTGTCCTCCGTCTGGTGGACGGACGCCTGGACGAGGAACTGATGGACAAGGACGAACGCCTCTTCCAACAGCTGTGGAAGACATACTTCAAGGCCATCTGCATCAAGGAGCGGTGGAACCCGCGCAAGCACCGTCAGGACATGCCCGTGCACTACTGGAAGTACCTGACGGAGAAGCAGGATTGAGGCACCTTAGTCGATGACCCAGCGGCGGTTGTGGGGTACAGTCTTCTTGGGGTCGTAGTGCATGCCCGCGCGGGTAGGAATCTTCAGCACATAAGTTCGTCCGCTTTTGTTCATTAGCGAGGTGTCGCGCAGCCAGGGGTTGAAGTCCTTAAGCTGGGCGTAGGTGATGCCTTTGCTTTTGGCGAACTGAGCCAGGTTTTCTATGCCCTTGGTGACGGTTACCGTGGTGCAGGCAACGGGTGGATAGAGCTGTTCGCGCTTCAGCATGAAGCCGTAGCGTTGCGGGTCGGTGAAGACAGCCTTGGCGGCCAGCAGGCGGAACATATAGCGCGAGGTTTCCTCGACCAGCCACAGGTCGGCGGCCTGGTCGACCATCTGTCGCTGGAGCTGCTGGGTGATGCGTCCCTGGCCGGCGTTGTAGGCGGCGGCCACGCAGAGCCAGTTGCCATACTTGGCATACGAGGCCTTGAGGTACTTGCAGGCGGCGCGGGTGGCTTTCTCGAGGTTGTAGCGCTCGTCGATGTTCTGGTTCACTTCCAATCCGTATTCGCGCCCCGAGGCTTGCATGAACTGCCACATGCCGGCGGCTCCGGCGGGCGACTTGGCCAGGTGGTTCAGGCTGCTTTCGATGACGGCCAGATACTTGAAGTCGTCGGGTACGCCACATTCCTTCAAGATGGGTTCGATGACGGGGAAATAGCGGTTGGCGCGCTTCAGCGAGAGCATGGTGGACGAGTGCATGTAGGTGAAAGCCATCAGTTCGCGATCCATGCGTTCGCGGTGGTCATAGCGGTCCATGCGGATGGTTTGCCCGGCGAAGGTCACCTGGTCGGGAACGGAGGGCGAGGCGGTGAAGTGGGACACGTCGCTGCGCACGGAGTTCTGCTCGGGGTTGAAGCGGGCATTTCCCAGCAGGAAGGGCAGGGAGATGCCGATGCAAAGGGTGGCCGTCGAGGCCAGTATCGGTCGGATGAAGTTCTTTTTCATATCGGTCGTTACGTTTATATTTGTTTTTAGGAAATATTTCTATCGGTTTTTGACGGGGAGGCGCACCCACAGCCAGCGGGGGATGAGGCGCCAGAAGAAGACGAGCACGCAATAGCGTCCGTCGATGACGGCCACACGCTTCCGTCGGTCCACGGCGCGGACGATGGCGGCCGCCACGCGCGGTGCCTGCATCAGCATGGGGTAGCGTCCTCCCTTCAGCAGGTCGGTGGCCACGAAGCCGGGGCGGATGTCAGTGAAGCGGATGGGTAGTTTCTGCATGCGGGCCAGTTGGTCCAGCGCATCGATGTAGGTGTTCTGGAAACGCTTTGTGGCCGAGTAGGCGGGTGCCGCGCCCAGTCCCTGAGTTCCGGCGATGGAGCTGATGACGGCGATGTGGCCGCCTCCGTTTGACCGGAAGTAGTTGAAGGCGGCAGTGGTCAGGCGGATGAATCCACCGACGTTCGTGGCAGCCGTCTGCAGCTCGACGTCAGGCCGCAGGTCGGGGTTCTGCGCGCCGATGCCCGAGCTGAGGAAGAACACGTCCATACCGCCCAGGCGGTCGATGAGTTGGCGGAGCAGGTCGGAGGCATCTTCGGCAGTCACGTCCAGGCGCTGCACCTCTACCTGGTTTTCGGGATACTGCGCTCGGAAGCGGAGCAGGGCTTCTTCGCGTCGTCCGGCGATACCTAGCCTCCAGCCCCTTGTGGCCCAGATGCGCGCCACTTCCAGCCCGATGCCCGACGTGGCGCCTATGATGATGACTCGTTTCATACGCTGTTATTCTCCTATGATGGTGGCTACTATCTTTCGTCGTTCCCGTCCGTTGCGGAATTCGCAGAGGTAGATGCCCTGCCAGATGCCCATGTTCAGCCGGTGGCCGGTGATGGGGATGGTCAGGCTTGCTCCCGTCAGCGTACTCTTGGCATGGGCGGGCATGTCGTCGTCGCCCTCGCATGTATGCTGGTAGTAAGGCTCCCGTTCTTTGACCAGATGGTTGAAGATGGCTTCCAGGTCGGTTTGTACGTCAGGGTCGGCGTTCTCGTTCAGGCTCAGTCCGGCGGAGGTATGCTTGATGAAGAGGTGGAGCAGCCCCATGGCCGGAAGTGGCGGCAGTTGCGCCACAATTTCGTCGGTCACGAGGTGGAAGCCCCTTCCGTGTGAGGGTAATGAAAATTCTTTCTGTAGAATGCTCATGGCTGATAGTGTTCTTTTTGTACGATTTAGTGGCAAATATAGCCAAAACTTGTTTAAACGTTTGCATTCGTCCGGTTAAATTCTTTGCCGTTTGTTGGGAAAATGCGATATTTGTCTGCTCAAAATCGAAAGCTGTTGAACAATATTAAGAGTATATCTATGGAAAAAGTGATTATTAATTCGTATGAAGAATTCGAGAAGCTGGTAGGTCAGCAGATTGGTGTATCGGACTATGTGCAGATCCCGCAGGAACGTATTAACCTCTTTGCCGATGCCACGTTGGATCACCAGTGGATACACGTCGATACTGAACGCGCCAAAGCTGAAAGTCCCTTCAAAAGCACCATCGTGCACGGTTACCTGACCCTTTCTATGCTGCCCTACTTGTGGAATCAGATTATTGAGGTGAACAACCTGAAGATGATGATCAACTACGGCATCGAGAAGATGAAGTTCGGTCAGGCTGTTTTGTCGGGCCAGAGTATCCGTCTGGTCGCTTCGATGCAGTCGCTGACCAACTTGCGTGGTGTGGCCAAGGCTGAAATCAAGTTTGCCATCGAAATCGAGGGTGAGAAGAAGAAAGCACTCGAGGGCGTGGCTGTCTTTCTCTACTATTTTAACTGATATCGGGCATGAAGAAATTACTTTGTCCGCAATGTAAGGTGGGTATTTTCTGTGTGAAGGACGCTCAGGGCAATCGTCTGCCGGTCTATGTTTCAGACCAGGGAGAGATTGTGCCGAAGGACGAAACAGCTTCTTTGGCAGGTTATGATCTGAGTGAAGTCTATTGTCTGGGATGTTCGTGGCACGGTAGCCCAAAGCGTCTGGTAAAGTATTGATATCTTTCTTTTATTTTTATATTTAGGCACGGATTGCGTAAATGCTTACGGATTTTTAGTTATTTTCCTGTATTCATCTGGGCAATTCGTGCCTAAAATGTATCTAATCTTTTTGTTTTCTGGTGTATTCATGCCATAAGTGACGGAGGGCGGCTTGCGGGTGATAGAGCAGCATTTGTGGCCCTGCGTAGCGCATGACTTGGCGCATTCGTTTCTTCATTTCCGGCTTGTAGCAATGGACAGGGCAAAGGCGGCAGGTAGGCTTGTCTTCACCAAAACGGCAACGGGACAGGCGGGTGTGGGCATACGTCAATAGCTCTTGACAGGCAGAACATAGCTCTCGGTTTCCTTCTTTGCGGCGGCAATAGAGGCGGATCATCAGTTCCACGGTCTGTTTCTCTTGTCGGATACGTCGTTGCTCTTTTTCTGAGGTTGTTATCATTTGTAGTATGAAGGGTTAGGCTAGTGTCCTGCGATATTCGCAAGGCGTGTGTCCCACGTGCTTCTTGAACAGGCGATTGAAGTGCTGGGAATATTGGAAGCCTAGTTCGTAGGCTATTTGGCTTACCGTCTTGTCCGTGCCGGCTATCATTTCTTTGGACAGGTCGATGATTTTGTCCTGTATGTACTCCTGGGGTGACTTGCCCGTTTCCTTTTTGATAAGGTCGCCGAAGTAGTTGGGCGAGAGGCAAACTTTGTCGGCAAAGTAACGGACGGTGGGTAGGCCGTGTTCCTGCGCCAGATGGTTCAGGAAGTAGCCGTCCAGCAGGTCTTCGAACTTGTTGAGAACATTCTTGTTGACGGCTGCGCGGGTGTTGAATTGGCGTTCGTAGAAGCGTAGGCAGTAGTCCAGCAGGAGCTCAATGTTGCGTACGATGAGTCGTTTGCTATGTCGGTCGGCCGGTCGTTCCACCTCCATGCGTATTTTGTTCAGGCAGTCGGTGAAGATGTCTTTCTCTGTATCTGATAGGTGGAGCGCTTCGCTGGAGCTGTAGGAGAAGAAAGAATAATGCCTGATTTCACGTCCCAACGCTGTGCCGCGTATAAGGTCGGGATGGAACAGTAGTCCTTGTGCCTGGGGTTGGTCTTCCAGCTGAACTTCGACTACTTGGCCCGGCGCGAAGCTGGTTACAGTCCCTTCCTGATAGTCGTAGGTCTGGCGGCCATAACGTATGTCGCCACAACGGGTCTGTTTCAGAAAGAGGGCGTAAACACCATAGTTCATGGTGACATGCATGGGGAAGCGGGTAGCCTCTTTCAGGTCGACAATACTGATCAGCGGGTGCAGGCTCTTCAGGCCGAACATTTGGTTGTATGCTTCTACATTATCTAGTTTGATTATTTCTTCCATGGTTTTGCAAATCGGGAGTTGATATGCAAAAATAAGAATTATTTCTGTAAAATGAAGTTGTCGGCGTCGGCGGCTACAGGAAATTTTTCGCGCAGGTGTTGTAGCGGTGTCAGTTCGATGTTGGTCGTGGCCATGCCTTCCTGTCCGTCGGGCAAGAAAGCCAAGCGTTCGCCTTTGGACGAGTAGAGGGCACTTCCGCCGTTGTGGAGCAGGTGGTTTCCGTCAGTACCTGTTCGGTTTACGCCACATACGTAGCACTGGTTCTCCATGGCTCGCGCTTGGAGCAGGACGTCCCATACAGCTCGGCGGGAGGCAGGCCAGCAAGCCACGTAGAGAGCCAGGTCATATTCATTGGCGACGTTGCGGCTCCATACTGGGAAACGCAGGTCGTAGCACACTTGAGGCAAAATGCGGAAGCCGCGATAGCAGATGATGGGGCGCTCATTGCCCGCGGTGAAGCATTCATTTTCATGCCCCATGCGGAAGAGATGGTGCTTGTCGTAATAGGTCGCTTCTCCCTCGGGCGTGAGAAAGAAAAAACGGTTGCGATAACTACCGTCATCATGATGAGCTATGAAGCTGCCTGCCAGGGCGGTGCCGTATTGGGAAGCCCATTGCTGGAGTTGCTTGATGGTGGGGCCTGTCATTGGTTCGGCCAGCTGCTCAACGTTCATGCTGAAGCCTGTTGTGAAGGTTTCGGGTAGCACTACAAGGTCGGTCTCTCCCTTCAGCTCTTCCAGGCGGAGGTGGAGGCGGCGCAAGTTTTCGAGCTTGTCTTCCCAGGCTATGTCGGTTTGTATCAGGGTGATGCGCATGGAGGATAGAGTGTCCTTTTTCAGATATTTCCGATGGAGAAGTATTCGGGGTGTTTGCCTTTGAAGTTCTTGAAATAGAGCTTTATCTCGCGCATGTCTTTTTCGATGTCACCCGATGGGACGATGGTGCGGGTACAAGAGATGGTCTTCGACGGATAGTCTATTCCGAAGAGCATGATGGGGACTTGTGCCTTCAGGGCAATGTAATAGAATCCTTTTTTCCACTCTGGATTAGCTTTGCGTGTACCCTCAGGTGTGATGGCCAGGTTGAACTGACGGACGGAGGCGAAGCGTTCGGCCATTTGGTCGACCAGCGAATTCTTCTTGCTACGGTTGACGGGGATGCCTCCCATGGCTTTGAACACCAGGCTGAGCGGGAAGAAGAACCATTCCTTTTTCATCATAAAGTGAGCGTCACGCCCCAGCGATCCGTAGAAGAGCTTGCCGATGAGCAAGTCCCAGTTGGAAGTATGGGGAGCGGCGCAAAGAACGCACTTGTCATGGAAAGGAACCGTGACGTTCGTCTTCCAGCCCAGCAGACGGTGATAGATAAAGCGGCAGAATTGTTGTTTCATTCTTTCTCTGTCGGCTTACTTCAGTTGGCCCATGCGATCGATGATCTCGTTTACTTTGGCGTTGAAGTCGGAACGGAACTTCTTGTAGAAGCCCTTTACATTGCCAGGCTCGGTGTGGCTGATTCGGCTCAGGAATTCGTCTTGCATGGTCAGGATGTCACCCATCAGGGCGTCGGCCTTCTGAGGGTCGGTACCTGGAACGTAGAGTTTGTTGACCAGACACTCGGTGAAGAGTTCACCTGCGATATAGTTCACGCTTTTCTTCAATGCTTTTCTACTTGCCATAATCTTTCGTTTTAAAGTTAGATTTTCGGGATAAAGATAGTGCTTTTCTTTTTGATATGGCAAGCGGCAGATGTTTTTTTCTGCTTCCTTGTGGAAAAAGCATTGTTTTCTTCTTGGGAAAAGGCCGTGTTGTCCAAGGCAAAGCATTGCTTTTTGCCGATAGACAGGGAGAGTCTTTTTTCTCCAGTTACGAAAAAACATTTTCCCAGTTGTTCAAAAAGAAATCTCCAGTTGACGGATTTTTCGGAAAACTACTAACTTTGCACGCGATTAGAACGAGACGTATGACTGAACCTTCTATTTCCAGAAAAAAGAAGAACGACAACTATGCAAAAAAGCCTGTACGACGCCGCACGACTGCTTCGCATGGAAAGTCTGCCAAGACCAAACGGCAGGCAGAGGAGCGCACTATGCCCGTATGGGTACGCAATGTGCTGGCTCTTTGCATCATCGTGGTCTTTTCGGCAAGTTTCTACTGGTTTTTCATCCGTCCCTATGCTTATCGCTGGAAGCCTTGCTACGGGTTGAAGGGTTATGGCGTGTGCATGCCTTGCGATTTCGAAGTACATGGCGTGGACATGTCGCATTATCAAGGACATATTGACTGGCCTCGTCTGGCGGAGCATCGGGCAGGGGAGTTTCCTATCCGTTTCATTTTCATGAAAGCTACTGAGGGCGGCGACCATCAGGACGACACGTTTCGTCAGAACTTTGATTCGGCTAAGACCTATCGCTTCATCCGCGGGGCCTATCATTATTTCCTTCCGCGTACCGACGCGTTGAAGCAAGCTGACTTCTTTATCCGCACAGTGCCGCTGACGGCAGGCGATTTGCCTCCTGTGCTCGATGTGGAAACAACGGGCAAGAAGGACAAGGCCGAACTACAGGCTTGTGTCAAGACGTGGCTCGATCGTGTAGAGGCCCATTATGGCGTGAAGCCCATCCTTTATACCTCTTATAAGTTCAAGATGCGCTATCTGGATAGCCCTGTTTTCGATGCTTATCCCTATTGGATAGCCCACTACTATGTAGACTCCGTACGCTACCAGGGGCCGTGGCATTTTTGGCAGCATACGGATGTGGGTACTGTACCTGGCATTGAGAAAGAGGTGGACCTGAACGTGTTCAACGGCACGTCGGCCCAACTCGATTCGCTTCTACTTAAATAATTGAAACTTGACCGCTGCCCAGCGGTTTTTCTCCCTGTACTCCACGAACGTCATGCCCAAGCTTTCGGCTTCAGAGCGGATGGCGGCGATGTCGTCGGTATAGAAACCACTCATCAGGAGGGTAGCGCCAGGGTTCATGCGGGCAATGTAATACTTCATGTCGGCCAGCAGGATGTTACGATTAATGTTGGCTATCACTACGTCGAAGGGGCCTTTGTCGGCCAGCGACGAAGCGTCACCTTGATAGACATCGATACCGTCCAGATGGTTCAGCTCAATGTTTTCCAGCGAGTTGCGTACGCACCAGTCATCGATGTCTACAGCCGTACAATGGTTGGCACCGCGCATGCGTGCTAAGATAGCCAGGATGGACGTACCGCATCCCATGTCGAGTACCGATTTGCCTTGTAGGTCGCTGTCCAGCAGTTCACCGATGATGAGGCTCGTTGTCTCGTGATGACCTGTGCCGAAGGCCATTTGGGGATTGATGACGATATCGTAGGGCACCTGTGGTACGTCGTGGTGAAAGGTGCTGTGGACGACACAACGGTCGCCTATCACGATGGGTTGAAAAAAATTCTTCTCCCATTCTTCATTCCAATCCTTGTCTTCGGCTTCTACGTAGCTATAGGTAATGGTTGTATCAGGCAGAGGGAAGGCGGCCACGGTCTGGCGTACCGTATCTTCGTCATACAGATCTTTCTGAATATAGGCGGCGATGCCGTCAGCCTGCTCTACAAAACTTTCGAAACCAGCTTCACCCAGGACGGCACAGAGTACGTCGTTGACCGTCTCTGTGCAGGGTTGGGTGTGGAAGGTAAATTCTAAATATTTCATTGTTTTAATGGGGTTTTGTTAAAATGCTGGGATCCGATGGCGGCCCGTCGCATAATTTGTTTTATCTTTGAATAAGATTGGCAAAAGCCTCTGTTTGCAAAGATAGGCTGATTTAGGGAAATCCCTATAAAGGGAGGGGGAAAATCTCTGGGAAATTCGAAACTTTGGTCTTATTTTTGTCATACGGAAATCAAGTGTTTGTAAATTATAAACTGACAAATATATGAAAAAGATTGTTTTTTTATCACTTTTAGCCCTGTGCCTCCCGTGGACACTCGCGGCACAGAGTGTAGATGACGACCTCTATTATGTACCCTCGAAGAAGAAGGCTGAACAGAAGACCGAGAAAGCAGAGGAAGAGACGGTACGAAAAGCTCCTGAGAACGTAATAGTTGTAGAAACGCAGAAACCTGTTGTCTGTACAAATTCTGGTACTACCACCATTGTGGTAAAGGACAAGAAGGGGAATGTGCGCGATGTGGATGAATATAACCGTCGTTATAACTCGAAAGAATATGACTTTTCGCAGAATGAGGATACTCTTTATATCGAAGAAAAGGCAGTGCCCGATCCCGACGGTGAATGGGTAAACGGCTTCGATGGTTCTGAAGACGATTATGAATACGCTATGCGCATCATTCGTTTCCGCAATCCGCGCTATGCCATCAGCATCAGTAGTCCGTTGTATTGGGATGTAGTCTATGGATTGAATTCGTGGGATTGGAACGTTTATACTGACGGACTGTATGCCTATGCTTTCCCGACGTTCACCAACCGTCTGTGGTGGGACTGGCGCTATAATTCCTACGGATGGGGCTGGGGTTGGCCCTATTATGGATGGAACTGGGGCTGGAGCGGCTGGTATAGCGGTTGGTACGGTGGCTGGTATGCTGGCTGGGGAGGCTGGTATGGCGGCTGGGGATGGCCCTATTATCACCATCCTCATTACTATCCAGGCTGGCATCATCCGGGACCTGGTTACTGGGCTTCACGCGATACATATACTACACGTCGCTCTTATGGCACACGTAGTGTATCTACGACTCGGACAACAACTAATGGAGGCCGTTCTGTTCGTAATGGTTCAGCCACTCGTACAACGAGCGGACGACGTGTTACTGGACAACAGGTGAGACGAACTACAGGTTCTTCTACTGGTCGCGTAGTTGGTACACGTGCGACTTCTTCACGTCAAAATTCGGGTACTGCTGTAGGAACAACTTCGACAGATGCACGCCGTAGTACTTACACACGTCCTAGCAGTACACGGAGCGATTCGTATAGTACTGGCAACCGTACTTCTATACGACAAAATGGTGTAAGCAATTCTAGTCGTCGTAGCGCCGCTACTTATAATCGTGGAAGTTCTAATCAACCTTCGCGCATCTATCAGTCACAATCACGTAGGAATAGTTACGATGACAATTCGCGCAGCTTTAACAACACTACTACCCGTAGCAGCAGCCGGTCGTCTTTCTCAACGGGGGGAAGTACTCGTTCCTCCGGTAGTTTCGGTACCAGCCGTTCTAGTGGTGGAAGTGGTGGATCAAGTCGCAGAAGATAACAGTCAGTTGTGGAGAATCTTTTATGGATGCTAATTTTAAAGAACGAAAGATATGAAGAAAATAATAATAGGTGTGTCTGTTCTTTTGCTTACTCTGATGCAGACACATGCACAAACGGTATATGATGCGGTAGATTTTGCTACCAAAGATTTGGACGGTACGGCTCGTTTTGTTGGAATGGGTGGTGCTATGGGAGCTTTGGGTGGTGATATTTCGACGATGGGAACCAATCCTGCAGGTATTGGTATCTATCGAAGTAATGATGCTTCGTTATCCTTTAGTTATTCGGCTTTAAGTACAGAGGCAAAGTATTTGGGGAATACATACAATGCATCGAAGAACCGATGGAATTTCGATAACATCGGTGTTGTGTTTTCTACCAAGATTGGTAATCAAACAACTCTGCGTTATGTGAATTTCGGTTTCAACTATCACAAAGCCAATACCTTTAATCGGAATATGTGGATGGCGGGTGATTTACAGGGACATTCCCAATTGTTTCAGATTGCTGGGATGACAGACGGATTGACACCAGAGCATTGGAATAGTGGTGCTATTTTCGATAACAATGATATCGGATGGTTGTCGGCATTAGGATGGGAAGGTTATTTAGTAAGCCCAGCTATTACGGATGTGGAAACTAAGTATCCGTATAAGAATGAGAATGGGCAACAATATTACATCGACGGTAACAATAACTTGACTCTTGATCCAGTTGGGGCCGACGGAAAACCAAACAGTATGGCGTATGAAGATTACGATTTCTATACGACTATAGCTGGTGACGCGCCTTATCTCCGTGAATACCGTTCTCACGAAAGTGGTGGACTTGACCAATATGACTTTAATGTGGCTTTCAATCTAAACGATCGGGTTTATTTAGGTCTTACTGTTGGGGCTTATGATTTGGATTACAATAAGTACACTTTGTATAATGAAGATAGTCAGGGGCGTGACGGCGCAGGTTATAAACTCGAAAGCTATAACAATATCAGCGGCGGCGGTGTTGATTTCAAGTTGGGTGCGATTATCCGTCCGTTCCAATATTCTCCGTTGCGCATTGGTTTAACTATACATACTCCTATCTTTTATAAGCTGACACACACGACATCGGCTGTATTGACTTCAGATTTTGCAGAGGAGGTAATCGATACGCGCAACTACCTGAAAGGCGGTGACATGAATTTTGAATACCAGCTTAAGACGCCTTGGACTTATAATGTAAGTTTGGGTTATACTGTTGGCAGCAGCCTTGCTTTGGGAGCCGAGTATGAATACAAGGATTATTCGAATATAAAATTCCAATATTCCGATGGTATGGATATGCAATGGGAAACGCAGGAATCTAAGAATTGCTTGAAGGGTGTACATACCCTTCGACTGGGAGCTGAATATAAAGTTATTCCTCAATTCTCTTTGCGTGCAGGTTACAACTTGATGACTTCTCCTTATCAGGACGGTGCTATCAAGGCTTTGCCGATCAATTCAATAAATACAGATACGGACTTCATGAACCTGAAAGCGCAGAATACCTACACGTTGGGTATCGGTTACCGTGGTTCGATGTTTTATGCGGATCTTGCTTATAAGTTGAATTCGCAGAAGGCGGACTTCTTCCCGTTTGTTTATTCTGAAGCGGATGGCAACGTGACGAATTATGTCAGCCCTGATGCAACAAGCGTGAAGTTCAGTCGTAGCCAGGTATTGTTGACGTTGGGTATGCGTTTTTGATTTACGCATAAAGCCTGGGATGTTTGGGAAGAACAGGCAGATGTATATATTTTAGGCACGATTTACACAGATTATTATGGAGGTTATTAATTCTCTTCCGTATTGTTTTGTGTAAATCGTGCCTAAAATATATACATCTAGCCTGCTGTTTACCAATACCAGGCGATGCCGAAGGAGTAGGGAGATACGTCAGGACCTTTGTTGCCTTGGAATAGGGTGTTCATGGAGTAACGCAGGTAAACACCAAGGTTGCCATATCCGGCTTGGAGCAACAGGTTGGTGCCGATGGGGCGTACATACATGCCTTTGCCTACGGTCTGCTTCTTGCCGCCGTTTACATGGCTGAAGGATTTCACGCCGTGGCGTATCTCAAATTCGGGGCCGAAGTTAAAGAATACGAGGCTTTTGTTCCAACGCTGTTGCCACTCAAGTTGTACGGGGATGCGGAAGAAGAAGTGGCGCAGGCGGCTGTCGCTGTAGTAGGGAGTGGTGGTTTCACTACCTTCGGGTTGCATCTCCTGTCCGTTCTGGAAGTAGCTGCTTCCGTTCTGTTTCAATAGGGCGAGGTCGCCGTCGAAGCTGAACGAACGGTAACCCCAGCTCAGGCCGATGTTGATACCCCAGTGCGGGTTTTTCTTGAAGTTGTGAGAGGCAGCGAGGACATTGAAACCGAATTCCCATGATTGTGACAGATCAAGATGAGCTTTGGAACTGGATCCGAATCCCATGAAGTTGTCTGCCAAGCGCGAGAATCCTAGGAATACCCCTGAGACATGGGCCTCATATTCATTGTATTTTTTCTTTTTGGGAATAAAAGGCAGAGCGTCGAGGAAGGTTCGGCTGTCGGCATCTACCTTCTCCAGATAGACTCCTTCAAAGATTTCTACTTCTTTTTGTTCATCGTCCTCTATCTGTTGTTCATAGAGCCTGATGCGCATGTCTCCCTTTCCTCTCAGGATGATGATGGAGTCGCCCTGTGTTTCGACGACAGCTCTTTCACGTTTGGGCTCGGTAGTTTGTTGGGCTTGTGTACAGACGGTGGACAGTAGCAGGCAACCGGCTGTCAGGATGGTCTTTGTTTTCATATCTATATAATGATTAATGATAATTTCTTCATTTTTTGTTTTTCTTTTTATTGCTTGTATAGCATCTCCATCAGTTCGTCCTCATCTAGCGGTCCTTCGATGTAGACCAGGGTGGCCTTGTCTTCCTTGCCGACTTTGTAGAGGATGTAGCGGTTTACTTTTTTGCCCCTTTGGCTAGTACGGCTCAGGCGATAGTAGGCGCTGCGCAGTTCGCCGCTTTCGTTCACTTCCTGCGTCTTCTGTACCTGATGGGTATCGATGGCCTGTTTTAGGCATTGAAGGATTTCCTGTTTGTAGGGAGTCACTTGCTCGAATACCAGGCTTTTGTAGGCCGTCATGCGGTAGGAGCGTAGGATGCTTCCGTTCAGTTCCACGTAGGTGACGTTTTTCTCGTTCTTGTATTTCTCGAACAAGGTGGCTATCTGCAGGCCTTCCTGGGCGTAGGCGGTGAGGCCGAAGCAGAGAGTCAGCAGCAAGATGCCGACGAGGCGGCGGTATGCGATGATATTTCTTGTCTTCATGATGCTTTAGGGTAATAGGTTCGGTAGAGTAATGGTTTCCTTGAGTTCTTCTTCCGTGAAGCCCACGTTCTGCAGGGCTTCCAGCGCCTTGGCCTGTACCAGTTGCGGGTCGTCGCAGTAGCGTCCGTCGATGATGGCGTAGCCGGTGCGGGCGGGCGTGGCGTGGGGCAGCAGGGCGGCGATGCCGATGCACAGCAGCAGGGCGGCGGCGATGCCTGTGGTCAGGTAGTACAGGCGGTACAGGCGGGTGGGTTTGCGGACGCCTGCCGGATGCGTGGCCGGGGCGGCCTCCTCTTTCTGCGTTTCCCGGAAGGTTTCGGCTTCCCGGTCGATGCAGGCAAAGAGCGGACGGTACACCTCCAGATGTTCGGGCACTTGGTCCGAGGCGAAGAAGCGGCGCAGGGCACGTTCCTCCTCGCAGGTGGTCTGTCCGTCGAAATATTTTTCAAGCAGTTCTTCTATCTTCATGACTGTTTCCTTCTTTTACGTTCTTGTATGGTTTGCAGGTAGATGTCTCTCACTTTCTTCCGTGCCCTCGACAGGTTGCTGCGTATGGCCTCGGCACTGCATCCGGTTATCTGGGCAATCTCTTCGCTCTCGTATTCCTCCACGTCCTTCATCCGCATGATGGTGCGTTGGAGCGGGGGCAGCGAGTCGATGATAGCCCGTATCAACTTTACTTCATCTTTCAGCTCAAGCAGATGGTCGGGAGTTCTGCCTCCGGCTACAGTTTGTAGCTGGTCGATGGAGCTGTTATCCCTGTTGCGTCGCCATTGGTCCATGCAGACATTGTGTGTTAAGGTTATGGCGAATGCTTCGACGCTTCGGTATTGGTCCAGTTCCAGCCGGTTGTTCCACAGCTTGAGCAGGACCTCCTGTACTGCATCTTCGGCATCCTCCGGGCTCTCGGTCAGCTTGCGTGCATAGTTCAGCAGCTTGGGGCGGAGCGGCAGGACGGATATTTTGAATTCGTTGAGTTCCATTTACACTTATAGGACGTTTGGGAAGACTAAACGTGACATCAAAGATGAAAAAAATATGAGATGTGGCAAAGAAATAAATGTGAGGAGCTTTGGCTTTTCGTTGATAGATGGTCAGACGAAGTGCTATATGGGGTTGTAACACAGTGCTTTGTGGCAGTGTGACACAGTGCTTCATGAGGGTGTGACGAAGTGCTTCGTGAGGAGGTGACAAAGCACTGCGTGAGAGGGTGAGAAAGTGCTTTGTGGGGAGGTGATGAAACGGCAGGGGCAAAAAAGAAGAGAGGATATATCTTCTAGCGATACATCCTCTCTTTGTTCAGGGAATATTCAGAATCTTATTTCTTGAAGTAGCGGTTGTACAGACCCTCGAAACCTTTGCCGTGACGGGCTTCGTCCTTAGCCATTTCGTGAACTGTATCGTGGATGGCATCCAGATTCAGAGCCTTGGCACGGGTAGCAATGCGCTTCTTGTCTTCGCAAGCACCGCTTTCAGCGTTCATACGCTTCTCCAGGTTGGTCTTGGTATCCCATACACAATCGCCCAGCAGTTCGGCAAACTTGGCAGCGTGCTCAGCTTCTTCCCAAGCATAACGCTTGAAGGCTTCGGCTACTTCGGGATAACCTTCACGGTCGGCCTGGCGGCTCATGGCAAGGTACATACCTACTTCGGTGCATTCGCCCATGAAGTGGTTGTTCAGGTCTTTGATCATTTCGTCGTCGCAACCTTTGGCTACGCCGATTACGTGCTCGTCAGCGAAAGTCAGAGGACCGCCGGCTACAGCTTCTTCCACTTCAACAAACTTGCTGGCAGGAGCTTTACACAAGGGGCACTTCTCGGGAGCGGCATCGCCTTCGTAAACGTAACCGCATACTGTACATCTAAACTTTTTCATTTTTACTCAGTTTTTTAGTTTGAATTAATTAGTCTTATCTTTTTATTGTTTCAATCAATAACAATTTTCTTCCTTACAATGTTTGCAGACACCTCTATAATATAAGTGAATTTCCTGTATTTCGTGGCCTTCCGCCTCTGTACAACCTTCGGCCGAGAGCCCGTTCGGACAAGGCAGGTCGTACACATTGTTGCACACCTTGCAGAGGAAATGGGCATGTGGCGTGGTGTCGCCGTCGTAGCAGGTATTTCGTCCGTCGATGGTGAGTGTCTGGATAGCGGCATGCTCCTCGAGCAACTTCAGGGTGTTGTACACCGTTGTTTTCGACAAGGTAGGCATACCCGGAGCGAGTGCCGTGTAGATTTCGTCCACGGTGGGATGTGTATGGTGGTCCATCAGATACTGCATGATGGCTATCCGCTGTACCGATGGCTTTATGCTGTGGCTTTGCAAACGTTCAATAACATCCATATTCGCTCTTTTCAAAGTTGTAATGATTACATTTTTAATTCTGATGCAAAGATAGTCACTTCTTTCTATTTACCAAAGGTTTTCCCGTTTTTTTCGTGGTCATATTGATAAATTGGTTTATTTTTGCGGTAGTTAAACTTTTTAGGATATGAATTACGGATATGTGAAAGTGGCGGCAGCCGTGCCCCGTGTCCATGTGGCCGACTGTAAGTTCAACGCTGGACAGATAGAGAAGGAAATCATCATTGCCGACGGAAAAGGTGTGCAGATCATTGCTTTTCCGGAATTGTGTATTACCGGCTATACCTGTGGCGACCTGTTTGCCCAGCAGCTTCTGCTGGAAGAAGCCGAGCTGGGGCTGATGCAGGTGCTCAATACGACGCGTCAGCTGGACATCATTTCCATTGTAGGTATGCCTGTCGTGTGCGAAGGGCAGTTGCTGAATGCGGCGGTTGTCATCCAGAAGGGACGGGTATTGGGTGTCGTGCCGAAGACCTATCTGCCTAATTACAAGGAATTCTACGAGATGCGCTGGTTTGTATCGGCTTCCGATGTGTCGGCACGGTCGGTACGATTGTGCGGGCAGGTAGTCCCGATGGGCGATGATTTGCTTTTCGAAACCTCCGACACCACTTTCGGTATTGAGATATGCGAAGACGTGTGGGCGGCAGTTCCACCCAGCTCGTCTTTGGCCTTGCAGGGGGCGGAAATTATTTTCAACCTATCTGCAGACAATGAAGCTATAGGTAAGCATGCCTACCTGCGTTCACTCCTGAGCCAGCAGTCGGCCCGTTGCCTGGCAGGATATGTGTTTAGCTCGTGCGGGTTTGGCGAATCGACTACCGATGTCGTGTTTGCCGGTAACGGCTTGATTTATGAGAACGGTACGTTGCTGGTAGCCAGTGAGCGGTTCTCGCTGGAAGAACAGTTGGTGATAAGCGAGATCGACGTGGAATTTCTGCGTACGGAACGCAGGGTGAATACGACGTTTGCTGCCTGCCGCAGGCGGGTGGCTCCTGAGGCAGCGATCAGAATATCGACGGAACTGGTCAACAGTCGTGAGCTGAACTTGACGCGTACCTACGATCCGCATCCGTTTGTTCCGCAGGGACCCACGCTGGACGAACGTTGCGAGGAAATCTTTTCCATTCAGGTAGCCGGACTGGCGCAACGTCTGACGCATACCAAGGCCAAGAGTGCGGTGGTAGGCATTTCTGGCGGACTCGATTCGACACTGGCGTTGCTGGTCTGTGTCAAGACCTTCGATAAGCTGGGATGGCCGCGCAAGGGGATTGTCGGTGTGACGATGCCCGGTTTCGGTACGACGGACCGTACCTATACCAATGCAATCGACCTGATGACGTCGCTCGGGGTGACGGTACGTGAGGTCAGCATCAGGAAGGCCTGCCTGCAACATTTCGAGGACATCGGCCACGATGCAGCGGTACACGACGTGGTGTACGAAAACTCGCAGGCGCGCGAGCGGACGCAGATTCTGATGGATATTGCCAACCAGACGTGGGGATTGGTCATCGGTACGGGAGATCTTTCGGAACTGGCTTTGGGATGGGCTACGTACAACGGCGACCACATGTCCATGTATGGTGTGAATGCCAGTGTGCCCAAGACGTTGGTAAAACATCTGGTGAAGTGGGTGGCCGAAAACGGTATGGACGAGACCTCGCGCCGCACGCTACTCGACATTGTGGATACTCCCATCAGTCCCGAGCTGATACCGGCCGACGAGAACGGCAACATCAGTCAGATAACCGAGGACTTGGTAGGCCCTTACGAATTGCACGACTTCTTCCTTTATCATTTCCTGCGCGGAGGGTTCCGCCCGTCGAAGATCTTCTATCTGGCGGCAAGAACTTTTAAAGGGGTGTACGACGAAGAGACCATCCGGAAATGGTTGCAGACTTTCCTGCGGCGTTTCTTCAACCAGCAGTTCAAGCGTTCCTGCCTGCCTGACGGACCGAAAGTGGGTAGTGTTTCCCTTAGTCCGCGAGGTGACTGGCGCATGCCGAGCGACGCTTCGTCCGAAGCATGGCTCAAGGAGTGTGAGGGCTGACCTGCCTAGCTTACTTGTAGTATTTCCGATAGATTTTCTGATATTCTCTGCCCTGTTTGAAGTCTTCGAGCCACGTGTCGAGACTGTCGAGCAGGGCAGGTGACTTTTTGCTCACGGCCCACGAATAGAATTGTGTGAAGCTGATATCGGTTGAGATGTCTATTTGTGGCATGCTGTCGGCAGCGGCACGAGCTATCTGTTCGTCACACACGGCATAGTCGATGTCTCCGTGGGCTACCATGGCTATCAGCTGTTCGGGACCATACTTTTCCACCTCTTTAATATAGATAGTATCGGCAATCTCGTCGCCCAAATTTTGAATGCGCAGAATGGATGGTGAGCCTTTCACTACGTGCAGCGTTCGTTTAGCCAGCGACAGGTGGGTGCGGATGAACAGCGAGTCGTTCTCTCCGGTCGGCTTGCGCTGTACCAGTACTTCTTTGGTCAATGCGATGGGGGTAGTGAGCAACAGCGAGTCTTTCAGTTCGCTGGTGGCCAAGATGCCGTTAGCTATCAGATCGTACTTACCAGCTGCCAGTCCTTCCAGTCGCTTTTCGAAACTCATTTCAGGTGTAATGTCTACTCGCAAGCCATGGTCGCGGGCGAAAGCTTCTATCAGTTCGTAGTCGAATCCCGAAAGGGTGTCACCGTCTAGGTGGAGGCTGATGGAGTTATACTCCAATGCGGCCCGCAGGATACCTTCAGCAGCGATGGCAGGATAGTCGCGCGAGATGTTCTCAGAAGCAGACGTGTCTTCGTGCTGAAGGACAAAAGTTGCTATCAGCGAGCCTGCGAGGGCTACGACCACATATTTCCATATCTTCGGGTTCAGTCTTTTCGGGAGCATGGACAGGTGTTTTTTCAAGGTTAGTCATAGAAGGTCCACGATACGCCCAGTTTCAGCAGGCGTGGGTTGATGGGGTAGTGGGGGACAAGGAATGAGTTTCGGTTGCCCATACCTGCATTGACGTGGTACATCATTACGAAGATGCGTGTGCGCTTCAAGTGCAGGTTGGCATAGACGTTTACAATGGGGTAGCCGCCTATTTTCACTCGATTCTCTTCGGGTTGCAGGACGAATTGTGACAGGGCGGGCTGATAGGCAGGTGCGTCGTACTCGGTGAAGTAGCGTACGTCGGCACCCAGCTGAACTGTCAGCACTTTTTTAAACAGGCGTGTCAGTAGATAGAGGTTATGGTAGAGTGAGAGATCAGGCAGGGGTAGTACAGACTGGTTGCTCGATTTCTGCCACGTCACTTCATTGTCCAAATGGAGGATGCCTAGTTTGAAGTCCTGTTTCAGCATGGCTGCTATTACCTGAACGCTGCCACTATGTTGTGTAGGCAGTGAGGTTGGGCCGAGGTACGTGTAGTTTTTGATATTCTCCACGCCTGCCTTCAAGTTTGTACGCCAGCGGTCGATGTTTAGTTCACCTTCTACGCGGGTACGGAATTCTTTGTTCAGGTCGTTGTCCCAGGCGAAGTGGTTGGAGTGGTAGTGGCGCATGTAGAATGATGGTAACGTGTTGCTGATGTAGCCGCGCGCCAGGAAATTCACCGTATCCTTGCCCAAGCGGAAGTTCAAGTCGAGGTCGCCGTCTACGCGGAACTGGCCGATGGCTTTGCCCGCCAGGCCTACTTCGCCGTTGACGCGATAGTGCAGCAGGTTACCTTCACGCTTGGCCAGTTCGCCGCCTGCGTATACTTCATGTTCTGTGTAGATTTGGCTGGGCAGGGGTGTTTGTGTGGTCTGCCCGTCACCGTCGGTACGAGTTGTAGCCTCGCTGTTGCCTAGGTTCATCAGCGTGTAGCGGCTCACTTTGTGCGAAGCGTAGGCTGTCAGGCCTGCCTTAGCATACTTGTTGAAGCCTTCAAGCAGCGAAATGCCTAAAACGTTCTTTACGCTCAGGGCCAGGGTAGAGTCGTTGCTCATGCCTTCTTGCAGGTAGGTGTTCTCGTAGGGACTGGAGTCGCCCGTAGGTTCCACGCCGGCGCGGTAACGATGGTTCGACCGCTCGATGTGGAATGTATGGATGAAACTGGTCACTGGTACAAATTCTTCTGTTACCAGTGTATCTTGCGGAACGGCCGTACTATCGCGCTGCGCCCGGCGGCGTGCGTTCTCGTCTTTGGTTTCTTCCAGTTTCGTCGTCTCGCGGGTGAAGCCCAGGCGATAACGGTGTGTCAGGTGGACGTAGAAGTTATGGTTGCGGTTGGCTGTCTGCTCGAAGTTGACGGGAATGTAGGTGGTTCCGCCTACTTCGGGCATGTTTTCCGGGCGGGTGATGTACTGGTCGTCTGTGATACCGCCGTTTTCGTTCATCTTCATCGAGAAGTTGTTGTACATGGCCTGCATCTGATAGCGTTCGCCGATGTAGCTGGCAAAGAGGCCGGCGTTGAAGAAGGCTGTCGCCTGGTCGGTGTAGTAGCCGCGTCCGTAGAGATAATCGATGTTGAATCCGAAAGCCAGGCGCTTGTTGGCGTTCACCGAGAAGTAGGACTTGAAGCGCTCTTCACCGTTCACCTTGCTGCCTGCCTTGTAGTAGGTCAGGTTCGAGAAGGGGATGTTGCTGTTCGTGAAGCGGAAATCGCCGGGGCGGAACAGGAAGCTGGAGTAGGTGGACAGAAACATGGTCGGTTCCCACTCTTCCCGCTCGAAAAACACGCGCGACAGGCGCGGACTGCCCAGGTTGCCCAGGTAGTTGTAGTGCCCCTCCATGCCTTCTACGAGGTTCGTGTTCTGGAAGTTCAGGTTCAGCGTGTCGGCGGGAACGCGCCTGCGGTCGCCCAGGCGTTCGTCCAGCTGCCACTGGTAGAGGCGTGGCGGCGGAGCCTGTACGTTGGTGCTGTCGTTCTTCAGGTTGTCCGGCTGAGTCGAGGGGTCTATCTGGTTGCCGTACTGGTCGCGCAGTGTCTGACCGTTGGCGTTCGTCAGCGTTTGCTGTGCCAGGGCGGTACTCAGTCCCAGGGTACACAGCAGCAAGTATGTCAGTGTGAGTCGTTTCAGTTTCATGGGGGCAAAGATAGTGAAAGGTGAGAGTATAAAAAACAAGCTCGCTTGATTTTTTATGTCGAACAGCCTCCTATCTTGTCAAAAGATAATGCATTGCCGGAATGCATCCGTCTGAAAGCATGTCCGCTTCAGCTTGGGTGCAACGGGCGGTGGTGACGGATTGTGACAAAATGATAACTTTCTGTGTCAAAAAAGAAGGGTTGCTTCCAGTCCCGTGTACCGTTCTGTCAATCCGAGGGCTCGTAAGCCTCGCCCCGCGTGCGTTTCTGCCCGTCCGAGGGCTCGTAAGCCCTGCCCCGCGTGCGTTTCTGCCCGTCCGAGGGCTCGTAAAGCCCGCCCCGCGTACGTTTCTGCCCGTCCGAGGGCTAAGATCTGTCCTCTCTGTCGCTCGTTTTTGAAAAATTTTCATTCTTCATGGGCTTCATTCAAAACCGTTCTTATTTTTTTTGTCAAATATAGTCTTCTTTCTTCATTTCTTTCGTACTTTTGTCAGCAGAAACGGAAAAACGGAGGAATTATGTCACATTTACCTACCCTGATAAGCGACCTGGCCCTCATCCTGGTGTGTGCGGGCCTGATGACGCTACTTTTCAAGAAACTCAAGCAACCGCTGGTGTTGGGCTACGTGGTGGCAGGCTTCCTGGCCAGTCCGCACATGCCTTATACGCCTTCGGTAATGGATACGGCCAACATCCAGACGTGGGCCGATTTGGGAGTTGTTTTCCTGCTCTTTGCCTTGGGACTGGATTTCAGCCTGAAGAAAATTGCCAAGGTGGGCGGAGCGGCCATCATCGCGGCGTGTACCATTATCTTCTGTATGATTCTGTTAGGGATGGCCGTGGGGTCGGGTTTCGGCTGGAAGCGGATGGACTGTCTGTTTCTGGGCGGTATGATTGCCATGTCGTCCACGACTATCATTTATAAGGCATTCGACGACTTGGGGTTGCGGAAGAAGCAGTTTGCCGGTCTGGTGCTGAGCGTGCTTATTCTGGAAGATATCTTGGCTATCGTGCTGATGGTGGTACTCTCAACGATGGCGGCGAGCCACAATTTTGAGGGGACGGAAATGATGGAGAGCATCCTGAAGCTGATGTTCTTCCTGGTACTTTGGTTTGTAGTGGGCATTTACCTGATACCTGGGCTGTTAAAGCGCTGCCGTCGGCTGATGAGCGACGAGACGTTGCTCATCGTGGCGCTGGGCTTATGTTTTGCGATGGTGGTGATAGCGGTCAAGACAGGCTTTTCGCCGGCATTTGGTGCTTTCATTATGGGGTCCATCCTGGCGGAGACGGCCGAGGCGGAGTCGATCGAACGGCTGGTGGCTCCGGTGAAAGACCTGTTTGGTGCAGTGTTCTTCGTATCGGTGGGCATGATGGTCGATCCGGCGATGATCGTGGAATATGCTGTTCCCATCCTGGTCATCACCTTGGCGGTTATTGGCGGTCAGGCGGTGTTTGGTACACTGGGCGTGCTGCTTTCCGGCCAGCCGCTGAAGACGGCGATGCAATGTGGTTTCAGTTTGACACAGATTGGTGAATTTGCGTTCATCATTGCCTCGCTGGGCGTTTCGTTGGGTGTGACGAGTAATTTCCTCTATCCCATTGTCGTGGCGGTATCGGTCATCACAACCTTCCTCACCCCCTACATGATCCGTGTGGCGGGTCCGGCTTCAACGTTTGTAGACAGCCATCTGCCGGCAAAGTGGCGTGCTTGGCTGGAACGTTATGCTACAGCGGGTTCGCCGACGATGAACCACGAAAGTCTGTGGAAAAAGCTCATCGTGGCGCTGGTGCGCATTACGGTGGTCTACTCGGTGGTGAGTATCGCTGTCGTGGCGTTGGCATTTCGGCTGTTAGTGCCGTTGCTGCGCGAGGCGTTGCCGGGCATTTGGGGACAGCTGGCTTCGGCGGTTATTATCATCCTGTGTCTTGCACCTTTCCTGCGTGCCATTATGATTAAGAAAAACCATTCGGTAGAGTTTACCACCCTGTGGAAAGAGAGTCGGGCCAACCGGGCACCGCTGGTAGCAACCGTTGTGCTGCGCATTTTGGTAGCAGCAGGATTTGTGATCTTTGTGATCGGCGGATTGTTCAAGATGTCTGTTGGATTGGTATTGGGTGTGGCAGTGCTATTGTTGGTACTGATGATTATGTCGCGTCAGCTGAAGCGCCAGTCTATTCTTATCGAACGTACATTTTTCCAGAATTTACGCTACCGCGACATGCGGGCGGAATACCTTGGCGAGAAGAAACCCGAATATGCCGGACGCCTTTTGTCGCGCGACTTGCACTTGGCAGATTACGTACTACCCTCTGAGGCACGTTGGGCTGGACATACATTGGGCGAGTTGAATTTCGGTAGCAAATATGGAGTTCACGTAGTATCTGTATTACGCGGGCGTCGGCGATTTAATATTCCTGGGGCAAGCTTGCGTCTGTTTCCGCAGGACAAACTGCAAGTAATCGGTACTGACGAAGACCTGGCAGTCTTTAGTCGCGATATGGAGCAGGTTTCGGTTCTCGAAACCGACGTGGTGGAGAAGAGCGAGATGATTCTGCGCCAGTTCAGTGTAGATGCTGGTTCGCCTTTCTTGGGCAAGACGCTGCGTGAAGCAGGCATCCGTGAGAAGTATCGCTGTCTTATTGCTGGTGTAGATCGTGGCGACGGCACTTTGCATGCTCCTGTTCCGGCCGAACCTTTCTTGGAGGGTGATGTGGTGTGGATTGTGGGCGAGAGCAACGATGTACGTCGCTTGGTAAAATCAGAGGAGAAAGAAGAATAATTATTTAACAAAAAGATAGTAAATCCTTAAAACGAGAAAGAAATGAAAAGCGATCCGAAAGAATGTCTGTATTGTCAGAACAACGAAACATTGCATAACTTGATGATTGAATTTGCCCAACTGGGTGTATCTCGTGCTTTCCTCTTCAAAGAGCAGACCTATCGCGGTCGTTGTCTTGTGGCCTATAAAGATCACGTGAACGATTTGAACGAGCTGTCTGACGACGAACGTAATGCTTTCATGGCCGACGTGGTCCGTGTGACCCGCGCTATGCAAAAGGTGTTCAATCCTGAGAAAATCAATTATGGTGCCTATTCCGACAAGTTGTCGCACCTGCATTTCCATTTGGCACCGAAATATGTAGACGGCCCTGATTACGGTGGTACATTCCAGATGAACCCTGGTAAGGTTTATCTTTCTGATGCCGAGTATCAGGAGATGATCGAGGCGCTGAAAGCAGCGCTTTGAGAATGGAGAATGTAAAATTGAGAATGGAGAATTAAATTATTAGTATACATCTCCATTCTCGATTTTTATTAAATTTTTCCCAGTATCTTGTCCATCACCCAGTTTGTCAGCGTGGCACTCTCGCCGTCGCAAGTGCAAACCGATTTTCCCAACAAGTGGTCTACGACCGCTTGGATGAGCGGTTGCTGAACGTAGAGTGGATTGGCGATGGGAATTTCCTCGCGGCCCTTTTCGGTATGCAAAGCTATTGGATCGTAGGTGAAGACAGAAAAGCAGATCATACCTTTATCGCCGATGATTTCGATACGGTCCTCGCGGGCGGAGTCGTCGGCTACGAAACACCATGAACCACTGCCGACCAGTCCGTTATCGAATTGAAAGCAGGCACTGATGGTATCTTCTGCCTGATAAAGTCCCCCGCGGTTGCTCTTGTAGCCGCTGGCTTCCAGAATACAGCCGAAGATTTCCTGCAGTAGGTCGATCTGATGGGGGGCCAAGTCATAGAAGTATCCGCCTCCTGCTATGTCGGGTTGTACACGCCAAGGCAGGTTCTCGCGATTGTAATCCAAGTTGCGTGGCGGTTGGGCAAAGCGTATTTGGATATTGATGACGTTGCCGATGGCACCTTCCTCGACAAGCGATTTTACTTTCTGAAAGTAGGGTAGATAGCGGCGGTAATAGGCTACAAAGCAGGGAACACCCGTTTCTTGCGAGATGCGGTTGATGCGGCAGCACTCTTCGTAAGTGACGGCCATCGGTTTTTCGATATAGACCGGCTTGCCTGCCTTCATGGCCATGATGGCATATGTGGCATGAGAAGAAGGGGGAGTGGCGATGTAGACAGCATTTACGTCTTCGTCGTCTATCAGCTCTTGGGCGTCGTCATACCATTTGGGAATGTTGCGCTCCTTGGCGTATGTTTTGGCTTTGGCACCATTGCGACTCATGACAGCCACGACTTCGGAACCTTCTATTTTCTGGAAAGCGGGGCCGCTCTTGTATTTGGTCACTTCTCCGCAACCGATGAAACCCCATCTGATCTTTTCTCTTTTCATTGTGCAAGACGTTTTTTGATCTATTACAATTACAGTTGTTTATTCATCGTCGTCTTCGTCGTCGAAGTCAAAGTCGAAATCGAAGTCGTCCATGAATTCGGGTGTAGTGAATTCTTCGAGACTTCGGCGATCCTTCTTTGTAGGACGTCCTGTACCCTTGGCGCGGTTCACGAAACCACTGACACGACTCATTTCCAACAATTCATATTGGTCGGGCGTAGTGACGTTTTCCATCATTTCGGCCACAAGTTTGGCGCCCACACGTTTCTCGATGGCTTGCAGTACCTTGAACGAGTAGGTGATGGGAGGCTTGCGTACCTGTACTATGTCGCCTGGCTTCACCATGCGGGCTGCTTTGGCTTGTGCACCGTTGATACTGATACGACCTTTCTTGCAGGCTTCGGCAGCGATGGTGCGAGTCTTGAAGATACGCACGGCCCACATCCATTTGTCTATTCTGGCTTCACTCATTTCTTGTTGAATTGGTTCATGGTTATGTCGATTCCTGCCAGGCAGAAGCTTTTCACGATTTCGCCTGCGGTTTTCAGTCGTTCGGGCATGGTCTTCCAGTCCTCGTCCGAGAAGTGCCCCAGCACGTAGTCCACTTGTCCGCCGTGAGGAAAGTCGTTACCGATGCCGAAGCGCAGGCGGGCGTAGTTCTGCGTGCCCAGTGTGGCGGCAATGTGCTTCAGGCCATTGTGGCCCGCGTCGCTTCCTTTTCCTTTCAGGCGCAGGGTACCGAAGGGCAAGGCAAGATCATCTACGACGATGAGCGTATTTTCCAACGGAATGTTTTCTTTCTGCATCCAGTAGCGCACGGCGTTTCCGCTGAGGTTCATGTAGGTGGATGGTTTAAGCAGCAGTAGCTGGCGGCCTTTTATCGAGAGGGTAGTGGTGAAGCCGTAGCGTCCGTCCTTGAAGGTGGCACCTGCCTCTTGCGCCAGTGCGTCTACAACCATGAAGCCGATGTTGTGGCGGGTTTCGTGATATTCGGGGCCTATGTTTCCAAGGCCTACAATCAGGTATTTCATTTTGTTCTCAAATTTGTAGGGAAAGGGAAAAGCATTGCTTTCCTTGGCGTATTCCATCGTTTTCCTTCGAACATCCCATCGTTTTCCTTGGAGGAACTCTATGGCGTGTTCGGCTGATAAAAAAAGGACGCGGATTATCGCAGCTTTCCGCGGATTGTGTAAACCAAACCTGCGTCTCTGCGTTAATCCGCGTCTTTCTTGTTTCGTTTATCCTTATTTCAGAAAGGAACGTTCCAATTAGTTGTTTGCGGCAGCGGCGGCACCTCTTGCGGCACGTGTCAGCTTAACGGCGCAAACGACAGCTTCCTTGGCGTTCATCAGTTCCAGACCTTCGTAGTTCAGTTCGCCAACCTTAACAGTCTTACCCAGACCCAGGTGAGAAACGTTTACTACCAGTCTTTCAGGGATAACGTTGTAGAGGGCTTTTACTTTCAGCTTACGCATCTGCAGAGCCAGCTTACCACCGGCCTTTACACCTTCTGCCAAACCTTCGAGCTGTACGGGTACTTCCATTACGATAGGTTTAGTTTCGTCGATCTGATAGAAGTCAACGTGCAGGATGGTATCCTTTACAGGGTGGAACTGGATGTCCTTCATGATGGCGTTGTACTTCTTGCCGTCGATTACGAGATCTACTACATAGATGTGCGGAGTATAAACCAGGTTACGCAGACCGTCTGCAGGTACAGTGAAGTGGATGTTTTCGCCACCACCATAGAGTACGCAGGGTACACCGTTGTTTTTACGAATGGCCTTCAAGGCTCTTGTCTGTTCCGAAGAACGCTCTGCAATGGTTCTTGCAGTTCCTTTTACTTCAATTGATTTCATTTGAATTAATTTTTTGTGTTACTCTAAATTAAGTAGTTGTTTTTGCTTAATTCACCATCACACGATGCGGCCTGGCCGCACATGCTGTAAAAAAGCGGTGCAAAAGTACTGCTTCTTTTTGAATAATCAAAGGGTTGTGCTTAAAAATCGATGTCAATCTTGATTTCGCCTTCTGCCAGGGCTGCTGTATCGTTGCCGGTCGTTTCCTGCTGAGCGCTTGTGTTTTGAGGGGCGTCAGCTTCTTTTTTATTTTCATTTTTGGGTGTGCAGGCGCCTTGTTGTTCCTGAATGAAACTGATGGATTGCTTCAAACCGTTCATGAACTTCTCGAAGTCTTCCTGATAGAGGAATATTTTATGCTTTTCGAAGCTTACTTGTGATTCTTCGCCTTCACCACTGATGATTTTTTTGCTTTCTGTAATGGCAAGGAACATTTCGTCTTTTCTGTTTTTCTTTACATCCAAATAATAGATGCGTTTGCCGGCCTTGATGGCTTGGGAATATAAGATTTCCTTGTCACTGCTCTCTCCACCGTTTTTCTTTTTCCACTCTTCTTCCATAACTAGTCAGTAAATAGTAATAGGTCGTTAATACTGTTTTAATCTCGATATTTTCGTGCGTTGGGTCCCGTCGTTTATAGAGCTGACGGAGCCGAGCGACTTGTATCGGGGCTCAAAATTGACGATTTTTTTTCAACTGTCAAAAGAAAATGGCTGGATTATCAACTTCTGCAATAAAAAAACTGATTTATTTATGCCAAGTCATTAAAAATGCCTACTTTTGTCCCCTGTTAAACAAACCTATTTATATAAGATATATGATTAACAGAGTTCTTATTCGTCTTAAGATTATACAGATTGTATATGCTTATTATCAGAACGGCAGCAAGAATTTAGACTCGGCGGAGAAAGAATTGTTCTTCAGCCTTTCCAAGGCTTATGACTTGTACAATTATCTGCTGATGCTGATGATGGCTTTGACGAACTATGCACAAAAACGTATTTCGGCTGCGAAAGCCAAGCTGGCACCTACGCCAGAGGAATTGTATCCTAACACTAAGTTTGTGGAAAACAAGTTTATCGCCCAGTTGGAGGTGAATAAACAGCTTTTGGATTTCATGTCCAGTCAGAAACGCTCGTGGGACAACGACGAGGATTTCGTGAAGAGCCTTTACGAAAAAATCATTGCTTCGGACATATATAAGGAATATATGGCATCCGACGACCGTTCTTATGAAGCCGACCGCGAGCTGTGGCGGAAGCTTTACAAGACTTTTATCTTCAATAACGAAGCATTGGATTCCTTGCTCGAAGATCAGAGTCTCTATTGGAACGACGATAAGGAAATTGTAGACACCTTTGTGCTGAAGACCATCAAGCGCTTTGATGAAAAGAACGGGGCTAATCAGGAATTGTTGCCCGAGTTCAAGGACGACGAAGATCGTGAATTTGCACGTCGCCTTTTCCGTCGCACCATCCTCAATTGCGACTACTATCGCCATCTTATCAGCGAAAATATCCGTAACTGGGATTTGGATCGTGTGGCTTTCATGGATGTCATTATCATGCAGTGCGCCTTGGCCGAGATCCTGAGCTTCCCCAACATTCCTATCAGTGTGTCATTGAACGAATATGTCGACATCGCCAAGTTGTACAGCACAGCGAAGAGTGGTAGCTTTGTGAACGGAACGCTGGATGGAATTGTTAATCAATTGAAAAAAGATGGAAAGCTGTCGAAAAACTGATATCTTTGCTTTCCAAACTTATAAAAAAACAAACGGAAAAATCTTATGAATTTAATGACAGTATTTCTTTTGCAGGCTCCAGTTACAGGACCTGATGCCAGCTGGACATGGATCATGCTGATTGCCATGTTCGTTATCATGTATTTCTTTATGATTCGTCCGCAGAACAAAAAGCAGAAGGAAATCGCCAATTTCCGCAAATCGCTTCAGGTGAACCAGAAGGTTATCACAGCCGGAGGTATCCATGGAGTGATTAAGGAAATCAATGATAATGATGTAGTGCTGGAAATCGCTTCGAACGTAAAAATCCGTATCGACAAGAATTCAATCTTCGCTGCCGCAGCTGATGCCAACAACAGCCAGGCTGCCAATAAATAAAAAACGATACTTATGTTCGAACAGAGGAACATAAAGCGCTTATTTTTGAAGACGAAGAAACAGACAAAGGACTTCCTGCTCAGTGCGAAGAGCCGGGAGTTCTTTGTTTTTTTGTGTTTCTTTTTCATTGCGGCAGGCTTTTGGTTGCTTCAGACGCTGAACAACGATTATGAGACAGAGTTTTCTATCCCAGTTCGGCTGAGAAATGTCCCTGAAAATGTGGTTATTACTTCTGATCCAGTGTCTGAAGTCAGGGTAAGGGTACGTGATAAGGGTACAGTGTTGCTCAACTATATGCTTGGCAAAAATTTTTATCCAGTAATCCTTGATTTTAAGAACTATACTAACATGGGAAACCATGTCCAAGTGCAGACCTCACAGGTGCAAAAATGGATAACAGGCCAGCTGAACGCTTCTACCGCATTGCTTTCTATGAAGCCTGATACGTTGGAGTACTACTATTCTACGGGTATGTCCAAGATGATACCAGTCAAGTTGTGTGGAAACGTGAGTGCAGGCGAACAATATTATTTGCCCGATACGCTTTTTACGCCAGATTCAGTTCGAGTTTATGCTCCTTCGGATGCTTTAGATACGATGAAGGTAGCTTATACTTTACCTTTGAATTTGGATAATATTACCGATACTTTAGAACGTGAAGTTACTTTGTCGGCTCCGAAAGGTGCAAAATATATTCCAGCTTCTGTAAAACTGACATTGCCAGTCGATATGTATACGGAGAAAACAGTAGAAGTACCCCTACGAGGTGTTAACTTCCCTGCCGACAAAGTGTTACGAGCTTTCCCGTCGAAGATAAAGATATCTTTTCAGGTAGGAATGGGGCGCTTTCGTCAAATTACAGCTGACGATTTTCATTTGGTCGTTTCTTATGAAGAGCTGGTTCGTTTGGGTAGCGAAAAGTATACAGTTAAGTTAAGAACTTTGCCTGAAGGAGTCAGTCATGTGCGTTTCAACCCCGAACAAGTCGATTTCTTGATAGAGCAAATACCGGCAGATTATGGCTATTAGGATAGGGTTAACAGGAGGAATCGGTAGTGGCAAGAGTGTTGTGTCGCATTTGTTGGAAGTGATGGGTATTCCTGTCTATATTTCTGATATCGAAACTCGTCGGCTGATGGTTTCGGATGAAAGTATCCGTCGTGGTCTGACGTCATTGTTGGGAGAAAATGTATACATCGGGGAAAATCTGAACAAACCTTTGTTGGCTTCCTATTTGTTTGGCAGTGCAGAACACGCAGCTCAAGTAAATGCAATTGTACATCCGCGGGTCAAGGATGATTTTCGTCTTTGGTGCTCTGCCCGTTCTATATGTCCTTGGGTAGGTATAGAATCAGCTATACTTTTGGAAGCAGGGTTTCGGGGTGAAGTCGATAAAGTAGTTATGGTTTATGCCCCTTTGGAAGTCCGTATTCAGCGGGCCGTCAGTCGTGATGCATCGTCACGTGAGCTGATAGAGCAACGTATCCGCCGTCAGATGGATGACGAAGAAAAACGCAGGATGGCTGATTATGTCATCGTAAATGATGGTAATTCTCCTTTGATTCCTCAGGTTTTGGCTCTGATTTCTTCGCTATCTAAAAATATTGATTACCTTTGCGAGCGCTAATGCAGACGGACTTTCCGAAGCAATATAGTGGTATTTTTTATTTGTCTAATATAAAATTGAATAGAACAGATTATGTTGAAGACTATTTTGTCCATTTCTGGCAAACCTGGATTGTATAAACTTGTTTCGAGAGGCAAGAATATGTTGATTGTTGAATCGATTGCTGATAAAAAACGCTTTCCGGCATATGGCAATGAGAAAATTATCTCTTTAGGTGATATTGCCATGTATACGGATGCTGAAGATATACCTTTGCGTCAAGTTTTTGCTTCGATGAAAGAGAAGGAAAACGGTGCTTTGGTCACATTGAATCTGAAGAAAGCTTCTGCTGATGAACTTGGTGCATATTTGGCTGAAGTACTTCCTAATTATGACCGTGATCGTGTTCATGTATCAGATATCAAGAAGTTGATTTCTTGGTATAATTTGTTAGTAAACGCAGGTTTGACTGATTTTGAAGAGAAGCAGGTTGAAGAAGAAACTGAAACAGAAGTTGCTGAATAATTAATTGGCAAAGAAAAGTAATAATAAAGGCTGAATCGATGTGGAGATGATTCCAATTCGATTCAGCCTTTAATTTGAGGTCTTCTATTTAATAGCCTGTTAAATGCTCATTTAATCGCCTATTAAATGGTCGCTTAATAACCTATTAAATGCCCACTTAATAGTCTATTAAATAATTAAGTGGACATTTATGGTCAATTTTTGAATACAAGTCCGTCCTTGGCGGCATTTACGTCTATGATGATAGGGCGGTTGCGGTCCACTTCCTGTGCCAGCAACTTCTTAGAGAGATCGTTGAGCAGGTAGTGTTGGATGGCACGCTTGACTGGACGGGCACCAAACTCGGGATCGAAGCCGGCTTGCGCCAGGAAGTTGATAGCGGCATCGGTCAGTTGCAGTGTCACTCCGTTGCCTTCCAGCATGCGGCGTACACTGTTGATCTGCAGCGTTACAATCTGACGTATCTCAGGCTCGGTCAGCGGCAGGAACATGATGGTTTCGTCAATACGGTTGAGGAACTCGGGCCGTATGGTCTTCTTCAGCATGTTCATCACTTCGCGCTTGGTCTCTTCGACAATCTGCTCCTTGTTGCTGCCGTTCAGTTTCTCCATCTGGCTCTGGATGTACGAGCTTCCCATGTTGGAGGTCATGATGATGATGGTGTTCTTGAAGTTCACCGTCCGGCCTTTGTTGTCGGTCAGACGTCCGTCATCGAGTACCTGCAACAGGATGTTGAATACATCAGGATGAGCCTTTTCGATTTCATCGAACAAGACTACGGAGTAGGGTTTCCGCCTTACGGCTTCGGTCAGCTGTCCGCCTTCATCGTAGCCGACGTATCCGGGAGGCGCTCCGACGAGTCGGGACACGCTGTGCTTCTCCTGATACTCGCTCATGTCGATACGGGTCATCATGGTCTCGTCGTCAAAGAGGAATTCGGCTAAAGCCTTGGCTAATTCGGTCTTACCGACACCCGTCGTACCTAGGAAGAGGAAAGAGCCGATAGGCCGTTTGGGGTCCTGCAGACCGGCACGGCTGCGACGCACGGCGTCGGATACGGCTTCGATGGCCTCGTCCTGACCGATAACGCGCTTGTGGAGCTCTTCTTCCAGGTGGAGGAGTTTCTCCTTCTCGCTTTGCAGCATCTTGCTGACGGGGATACCCGTCCAGCGCGATACGACGTCGGCGATGTCTTCGGCATCGACTTCTTCCTTAATCATGGCGTTGTCGCCCTGCATCTGATGCAGCTTTTGCTGGGTCTCTTCGATTTCTTTGTTCAGAGCCTGTAGCTTGCCGTAACGGATTTCGGCTACTTTGCCGTAGTCGCCTTCGCGTTCGGCCTTCTCGGCTTCGAATTTCAGGTTCTCTATCTCGACCTTGTTCTGCTGTATCTTGTTGACCAGTGTTTTTTCGCTCTGCCACTTGGCTTTGTAGGAGCTTTCCTGTTCCTTGAGTTCGGCCAGTTCCTTACCAATCTGTTCCAGCTTGGCTTTATCGTCCTCGCGCTTGATGGCCTCGCGTTCGATTTCTAGCTGCTTGATCTTACGTGAGATTTCGTCCAGTTCTTCGGGTACGGAGTCTACTTCCATACGCAGCTTGGCTGCGGCCTCATCCATCAGGTCGATGGCCTTGTCGGGGAGGAAACGGTCGGTGATGTACCGGTTGCTCAGCTCCACGGCAGCGATAATGGCATCGTCCTTGATACGAACGTGATGATGGTTTTCGTAACGTTCCTTCAATCCACGCAGGATGGAGATGGTGCTCAGTGTATCGGGTTCGTTGACCATGACAGTCTGGAAACGACGCTCTAGTGCTTTATCCTTTTCGAAATACTTCTGGTATTCGTCAAGTGTTGTGGCACCGATACTTCGAACTTCGCCACGGGCCAGCGCCGGTTTCAGGATGTTTGCGGCATCCATGGCACCTTCACCCTTACCGGCACCTACTAGGGTATGGATTTCGTCGATGAAGAGGATGATGTTGCCTTCGGACTGTTTTACCTCGTTGATGACGGCCTTCAGACGTTCCTCGAACTCACCTTTGTATTTGGCTCCGGCTACCAGGGCACCCATGTCGAGCGAATACAGTTGTTTGTTTTTCAGGTTCTCCGGCACATCACCACGAAGGATTCGCTGTGCCAATCCTTCGACGATGGCGGTCTTACCGGTACCTGGTTCGCCGATCAGGATAGGATTGTTTTTGGTACGACGGCTCAATATCTGTAGAACCCGACGGATTTCTTCGTCACGGCCGATGACTGGATCGAGCTTGCCGTTTCGGGCGGCATCTATCAGGTTGATGGCATACTTTTCCAGTGATTGATAGGTATCTTCGCTGGATTGTGAAGTGACCTTTGATCCCTGACGCAGTTCATTGATGGCTGTACGCAGTTCTTTTTCGCTCATACCAGCATCTTTCAGGATACTAGATGCGGTACTCTTGACAGTTAACAGGGCCAGCAAAATGGGTTCCAATGAAACGAACTCGTCGTTTAGTTCCTTGGAATAGTCCATGGCTTTCTGCAACACTTCGTTGGTTTCACGGCTTAGGTAAGGTTCCCCGCCCGATACCTTGGGCAGTGACTCTATCTGCTTGTCGAGAACCAGCTCTATCTGCTGGACGTTCATGCCTAGTTTCTGGAAGATGAAGTTAATGACATTCTCACCCACTTTCATGACTCCTTGCAGCAGGTGTACCGGCTCGATGGCCTGTTGTCCCCGGCGTTGTACTAGGTTCACGGCCTCCTGTACGGCTTCTTGCGCTTTGATTGTAAAGTTGTTAAAATTCATATTGTTTCTCCTTTCTTTAGTCTTGGTTAGGTTTGACATTGATTGATTTGCAAAACTCTTGCCATTTGTGTCGTATGGACAGAATGTCTTATGATTGGTAATTTTGTATGACAAAATGTCATTCATTCAGCCTTTATGTCTTGTTTCTCCTTTATTTGTGTTATCTTTGCACATTTCACAGGTGATAACTGACATGAATTAAGAATATGAATAGAACTGCGAATTTGAAACTTTCGGAACGTGTGATATTGATAGACGTGTCGTTTTTAAACCAGACGGTCGAGATGGTGCGTGAAGTGATGTCTGCTCGTCTAGGGCGTCCTTTGCCTATGTTTGATTTGGTAGCCTGGTTGGATTGCCTGCTGTTAGATGCGGGTATCCGTGATTTTTCTTCGACGGAGGTGCAGGTTTTGTTAGTTCAAGGAACGGATGGGGATGCATTGAGTGTCTGTACCCCTTCTCTTTTATCTGACTTGGATGGCAAGGCTTGTCGCACAGGGTTGGCTGAATATGTTTTTGGGGTAGTTCCTACTGAAAATCTGGCGACGGCCGAGGCGTTATATCACGATCTGGTGACTCTTGTATTGAACAATGTTTCCGTAAAGCAAGCATTATTGGTACCTGCCACGACCATCGACGAGGAAAAAATGAATGAGGTGACGGGTGAAATTCTTCGGGAAAGGAGAAAGAATGCGAAGGAGCAGGAAGTGCAGGTGGTGTGGTTCCGCATGGAGGAGCTTACTTTGCCATCAGTTTGCCAGTGGTGTCCGGTGGTTCCTTCTTTGGCTTATGTACTGGGAATTCGGGAGGAGGAATTGAATTGAGATTGTTCTAAGAAAAAGAAAAATGGGCTTACTTCTGTTAGAACAGGAGCAGGCCCATTTTTATGACCAAGGTTTGGCTTATCAAGCCATCAGTGGCACCAAATACTTTACAAGTAGGTAGCCGCCCAGTAATAGCCAGATAAAGAGTCCAAAGGCCAGTACGAAAGGTTTGGCTCCGGCCTGTTTGAACTTATCGATGCTTGTATCTGTGCCCAGTGCTGTCATGGCCATGGTTAACATGAAGGTATCAATGTATTCGATGGCTCCGTTCAGAGGGATCTCCTTGACGGTTGGTGCATCGAAGAGATACTGAAGTAGAGAGTTCAGGCAGATGATACCGATGAAACCAAAGGCAAACCAAGGAATTGTAATCTTGCTCTTAGTTGTTGTGCCGTCTGCTGATAATTTTTTTCGTCCGGCAAGGGCAAAACTCATGATGACCAGTACGGGGGCCAGCAGCATGACACGGATCATTTTGGTGATGGTGGCTGTACCAGCAATGCCTAACGTATCGGTAGGATCCATCGCATTGCCTGCGCCTGCTACATGAGCTACCTCATGCAGAGTGCTTCCCGTATAGATGGCTACTTGGGTGTCGGACAAACTAGATAGCACTCCTGAACGGTACATGATGGGGTAGAGGAACATGGCGATAGTTCCAAAAATAACTACGGTAGATACAGCGATAGCTGTCTTATGGCCTTCACATTTGATGACAGGTTCAGCACCCAATACTGCTGCCGCACCGCAGATGGCACTACCGGTTGATGTGATCAAGGCTGTATCTTTATCTATTTTCATCAATTTGCCCAAGAATACTCCCAAGAAAATGGTGCCGCATACGATGATGCTGTCTACTACAATAGCAGGTAGACCTACGGCTGCTACTTCGGTCAGTGTTAGACGGAAGCCATAGAGCACGATACCGGCACGAAGAATCTGTTTGGTACAGAATTTGATGCCAGGTACCCAGGTTTCAGGCAGACGGTTGCGAAGGCTGTTAGCATAGAGCATACCTAATATAATACCTACAATCAATGGACTGAAGGATAGACTTTTTACGAATGGAATTTCAGCGATGTAAAAAGCTGAGAAGGAGAATAAGGCAATGAGTAGGATACCATGAAAGGTGTTGCCTCTGTTTCCACGTTCGAACATAACAATTCTTTTTTTGTTGGTTTAACTTTTTCTTTTCGGACGCAAAGGTACACATTTCCTATGGAGGCTACAATTCTTATATTTTTATCAGTTATAACCAAAAGTAATAAGTATGGGAGGTGGGAATAGTTATCGTTGGGTGAATTGCATGAAAACTTGGCTAAGTCCGCTTTCTTGCCCTTGTAGTTGGGCAAAATTGAATTCACGTTTCATTTCTAGCCCTTTGACATCGACTACACGCAAACGGCCGGCATACAATTCTCTGCTAACAGAACGGATGGAAACGATACCCAAACAGTCTGTATGTTCCAAAAATAGTTTGATGCTTTCTGTGCTTCCCAAGTACATGAGTACATGCAGGGAGGATAATTTAATGTTATGTCTTAGGATGGCTCGTTCGAAGACATCCAAGGTACCCGATCCGCGTTCGCGCAGCACCAGTGGGAAGGTGGCTAGTTGTTCGGGAGTTATTTCATCGGCTATCGGCAGGCGGCTACCCGTACGTACGACGACGACCAGTTCGTCTTCCAGAAAGGGTGTGTAACGCAAATTGGGTAGACGTGTCACTCCTTCGACTAGTGCCAAGTCTATACGATGATCTTGCAAGGCTGTTTCCATTTCGCGTGTATTTCCATTGAGTAGTGATAATTCTACTTGTGGAAATTTGCTGATAAAAGTGCCTAGCATGGGAGGAAGTACGTATTGGGCAATGGTTGTACTGGCACCTAACCTCAATTTGCCTGTATATTGATTATGAAGCAGGTGCATTTCGTATTCCAACTTGCGGTATTCCTCTAGAATGCGTTCGCAATGTTCTAAGAGCAGTTGCCCTGATTCGGTCAGGGATATTTTTCCGCCTTGTCGATCGAATAGGCGAGTTTGGTAGGTGCTTTCCAGTTCCTGTATATGTTTGGTGATGGCCGGTTGGCTGATAAATAGCTCTTGAGAAGCTTTGGTAAAGCTCAAGTTTTGAGCTACGGAATGGAATACTTTCAGGCGGAAATCGCTCATGCTTATGGAGGTGCTACTAAGATAATGAATAATAGAGGGGAGCCATGTGGCTATCCCCTCTATGAGTTTAGGTTCGAAGTTTTATTTTTCTTTCTTCAGTTCTTCGAATATCAGTCCTTCCAATTCTTCGGCTAATTCGGGATTATCCAGAATGACTTGCTTAGCGGCATCGCGGCCTTGAGCCAGTTTGGTGTCATTGTAGCTGAACCAAGAGCCACTCTTCTTGATGATACCCAGTTCGGTACCCAGGTCGATGATTTCGCCTGCGCGAGAGATGCCTTCGCCGAACATGATGTCGAACTCAGCACGACGGAAGGGAGGAGCTACCTTGTTCTTGACAACTTTGACTTTAGTCTGCTTGCCGATAACATCCTCGCCGTTCTTGATAGCCTGACCACCACGGATGTCGAGGCGGACGGATGCGTAGAACTTCAAGGCATTACCACCGGTAGTTGTTTCGGGATTGCCGAACATGACACCAATCTTCTCGCGCAATTGGTTGATGAAGATGCAGCAGGTACGGGTCTTGCTGACGGCAGATGTCAATTTTCGCAAGGCTTGTGACATCAGGCGTGCCTGGAGACCTACCTTGTTGTCGCCCATGTCGCCTTCGATTTCGGCCTTTGGCGTAAGGGCGGCTACGGAGTCAACAACGATGATATCGATAGCTGAGGAGCGGATGAGCTGTTCTGCAATCTCTAGGGCCTGTTCGCCGTTGTCGGGTTGGGAGATGAGGAGGTTGTCCACGTCAACGCCCAGCTTGGCAGCATAGAAGCGATCGAAGGCATGCTCTGCGTCGATGAAAGCGGCGATACCTCCAGCTTTCTGTGCTTCGGCGATGGCATGAATGGCCAATGTGGTTTTACCAGAGGATTCAGGGCCATAGATTTCGATGATACGACCGCGGGGATAACCACCTACACCCAAAGCCACGTTTAGTCCGATGGAGCCAGTGGGGATGACTTCGACTTGTTCGATGCTGTCGTCGCCCATCTTCATGATGGAGCCTTTGCCGAAGCTCTTTTCTATCTTGTCCATGGCGGCCTGCAAGGCTTTCAGCTTTTCGCTATTGGGCATTACGGCGCCTTCGTTCTCAAAATTCAGTTCGTCTTTTTTTGCCATACTTGTTTGTTGAATAAATGGTAATTAAAGTATTTGCGCCGCATGGTCTTTGGTCTTGACTTCCTTTGGACCGATGATGCGCTCCACAATGCCTTCTTCGTTAATGATGAAGGTCGTGCGGAAGGTACCCATGTATTTACGGCCATACATGCTCTTCTCGCCCCATACACCAAATTGTTCGACCAGCTTCTTGTCTGTGTCGGCAATCAGGGGGAAGGGGAGGGAGTTCTTCTCGATGAATTTCTGGTGCGACTTTTCGCTATCTACACTGACGCCTACCACTTCGTAGCCGGCTTGGCGCAGGGCGTCGTAGTTGTCGCGCAGGTTGCAGGCCTGAGCTGTGCAACCTGATGTACTGTCCTTCGGGTAGAAGTAGAGCACCAGTTTCTTTCCTTTATAATTGCTCAGGCGGATTTCTTCGCCTTTCTCGTTGATGCCCAATATCTCGGGGGCTTTGTCTCCTATATTCATGTTAATTGGTGGTTAGTGATTAAAGTTCGAGGTCGCCATCAATTACTTCGTGCCAAGGCAGGCCTTGCTTGTTGAGCTGCTCCATGAATGGATCGGGATCGAATTCTTCAACGTTCCATACGCCCGGCTTCTTCCAAATGCCTTTGAGGAACATCATGGCACCAATCATGGCTGGTACGCCCGTGGTGTAGCTGACACCCTGCATACCTGTTTCCTTGTAGGCGGCCTGGTGGCTGCAATTATTGTACACATAATAAGTGCGTTCCTTGCCATCCTTCAATCCGCGGATGCGGCAACCGATGGAAGTCTCGCCTTCGTAATTCTCGCCCAAGTCTTGTGGGTTGGGGAGTACGGCCTTCAGGAATTGCAAGGGGACGATTTTTACGCCGTTGTAATCCACTTCATCGATGCGGGCCATGCCGATGTTTTGAATGACACGCAGGTGGGTCAGGTATTCCTGACCGAAGGTCATCCAGAAGCGGGCACGCTTGATGGTGGGGAAGTTCTTCACCAGAGATTCCAGCTCTTCGTGGTAGAGCAGGTAGGAGTCGCGCGGGCCGATGTTCGGATAAGTCAGGTCCTTGTGGATTTCCAGCGGTTTGGTGGTCACCCACTGACCGTTCTCGTAATAACGACCGTTTTGGGTTATTTCACGAATGTTGATTTCAGGATTGAAGTTGGTAGCGAAAGCCTTGTGGTGGTTGCCGGCATTGCAATCTACGATGTCCAGATACTGGATTTCATCGAAGTGATGCTTGGCGGCATAGGCCGTATAGACGCCGCTCACGCCCGGGTCGAAGCCGCAACCGAGGATGGCGGTCAGGCCGGCTTCCTCGAAGCGCTGCTTGTAGGCCCATTGCCAGCTGTATTCGAAGTGGGCCACGTCCTTGGGCTCGTAGTTGGCCGTGTCCAAATAGTTGACACCCGTTTTCAGACAGGCTTCCATGATAGTCAGGTCCTGATAGGGCAGGGCAACGTTGATGACGATTTCGGGCTTGAAGCTATTGAAGAGCGCAACCAGTTCGTCCACATTGTCTGCATCTACCTGAGCGGTTTTGATATTGGGATTACCGATGGCTTTCACGACGGCGTCGCATTTCGACTTCGTGCGGCTGGCAATCATGATTTCGGTGAACACGTCCGGATTCTGAGCTACTTTGTGTGCAACGACGGTTCCTACACCGCCTGCACCGATAATTAGAACTTTACCCATTTTGTTTCTTATTAATAATGTGATTGATAAATATTCAAGTTGTTCTTTTCAGTTTTTTCGTCAGCAAATATACTGTTTAATTCTTAGATATACATTATAATAGTGTCAAATACTTTGGCTTTTTGGATGTGATTGCCGAACAAAATGTTGGCAGAGCTGTTATTTTGTTCTATATTTGCGGTTGATAATTTAACTTAAACTACAGGACAATGAAGAAAATTTGTGTTTATCTAAGTATGGTGGCCGTTGTGGCGGCCATGTCATCGTGCGCTTCGACAAAGAATCTTGCGCAGGTTTCCGACCTTGGAGGTGAATGGAACATCATCGAAATCAACGGAACGGCCGTTGTGCCAGCACCTGGCCAAAGCTTTCCTTATGTAGCCTTTGAGACAAATACAGGGCGCGTCTATGGCAATAGCGGTTGCAATCGTCTGATGGGAAGTTTTGATACCAACGCCAAGCCTGGCGAGTTGACGCTTGGACAAGTGGGAAGCACCCGCATGATGTGTCCCGACATGACGTTGGAAAAGAACGTACTTTCGGCTTTGTCACAAGTGAAGAAGTATACAAAGCTTGCTGATGGACAACTTGCCTTGTGTGGCAAATCGTTGAAACGCCCCATTCTGGTTTTGAAGCCAAGAAAGCCAGATGTTTCGGTTACCGATTTGGGAGGTCGCTGGAAAATCACACAAGCTGGAGGTGAAGCCATCCCCGACGGTATGGAGAAGCAACCTTTCCTGGAGCTGAACGTCGCTGAGAAGAAAGTGCATGGCAATGCGGGTTGCAACGTCATCAACGGTGCTTTCGTGACCGATGAGAACAACGCGTCGGCCATTTCTTTCCCCAACCTGATCAGTACGATGATGGCATGCCCCGACATGGAGGTCGAAGGACGTGTCACGAAGGCTTTGTCCGAAGTGAAAACTTTTGCACGTCTGGCCGAGGGTGGCATTGGTTTCTATAATGCCGCCGGCGAACTGATATTGGTATTGGTGAAGGAGTAACCTGATACGGATTATATTTATAGGTGCCGCCTTTGGGCAGGATATGGAATCCGCTCGAAGGCGGCTTTCTTTTTCGGTTTGAAGAAAGCATTGCTTTCCTTGGCGGAAACGGCCGTTTTCTTTCGAGGAAAACGATGCTTTCCTTTGAAGAACTGGATGCGAGGTGGCAGGCATCGTTTGTCAGTCTTGGAGGAAGATGGGGATGTGTTGTTGTCTTTTTCGTCAGTTCATGAGGCGGATTTCTGCCAAAGTGGCAGAGCTTGTCAGCGTTTTGCCATTAAAAGAAGGTCGTTTGGCATTTGGCACGGCGTTTGTCCTTTTAGAAGCGTCTGCCGACGAGGCGGACAGAAATAAACTGAATAATAACAAATAAAATAATAACGATCATGGGAAAAATTATTGGTATTGACTTAGGAACTACAAACTCTTGTGTTGCTGTATTCGAAGGCAACGAACCTGTAGTAATCGCCAACAGCGAAGGCAAGCGTACAACTCCTTCTGTAGTGGCATTTGTAGACGGTGGTGAACGTAAGGTAGGTGACCCCGCCAAACGTCAGGCCATCACGAACCCGAAGCGTACGATCTATTCTATCAAGCGTTTCATGGGTGAAAACTGGTCGCAGGTACAGAAAGAAATCTCTCGTGTACCCTATCCGGTAGTGAACGATAATAACATGCCGCGCGTCGACATCGACGGACGTCACTATACTCCGCAGGAAATCTCAGCTATGATTCTTCAGAAGATGAAGAAGACTGCCGAAGACTATCTGGGACAAGAGGTTACAGAAGCCGTTATTACCGTTCCGGCATACTTCTCCGACTCTCAGCGTCAGGCTACGAAAGAAGCTGGTCAGATTGCCGGTCTGGACGTAAAACGTATCGTGAACGAGCCTACGGCTGCCGCATTGGCTTATGGCGTAGACAAGGCTAACAAGGATATGAAGATTGCCGTATTCGACCTTGGTGGTGGTACGTTCGATATCTCTATCTTGGAATTCGGTGGCGGTGTGTTCGAAGTATTGTCAACCAACGGTGATACTCACCTGGGTGGTGATGACTTCGACCAGGTAATCATCGACTGGCTAGTACAGGAGTTCAAGAACGACGAAGGTGCCGACCTGACTCAAGATCCGATGGCTATGCAACGTTTGAAGGAAGCTGCCGAGAAGGCCAAGATCGAGTTGTCTTCTTCTACTTCTACCGAAATCAACCTGCCGTACATCATGCCGGTGGCTGGTGTGCCCAAGCACTTGGTTAAGACATTGACTCGTGCTAAGTTCGAAGCTCTGGCACATGGTTTGATTCAGGCTTGCTTGGAGCCTTGTAAGAAGGCTATGAGCGACGCTGGTTTGAGCAACTCAGATATCGATGAGGTAATCCTCGTAGGTGGTTCTTCACGTATACCGGCCGTTCAGAAACTGGTAGAAGACTTCTTCGGTAAAGTTCCTTCCAAGGGTGTGAACCCCGATGAGGTTGTAGCCGTAGGTGCTGCCGTGCAGGGTGCCGTATTGAACAAAGAGGCTGGTGTGGGCGACATCGTATTGCTCGACGTTACTCCGTTGACCTTGGGTATCGAAACCTTGGGTGGCGTAATGACGAAGCTGATCGAAGCCAACACGACTATCCCTTGCAAGAAGAGCGAAACCTTCTCTACCGCCGCCGATAACCAGACGGAAGTGACCATCCACGTATTGCAGGGTGAGCGTCCTATGGCAGCTCAGAACAAGTCAATCGGTCAGTTCAACCTGACAGGTATCGCTCCTGCTCGTCGTGGTGTTCCTCAGATCGAGGTAACTTTCGATATCGATGCCAACGGTATCTTGAAGGTATCTGCCAAGGATAAGGCTACAGGCAAGGAACAGGCTATCCGTATCGAAGCTTCCAGCGGCTTGAGCAAAGAAGAAATCGAACGTATGAAGGCTGAAGCCGAAGCCAATGCCGAAGCCGACAAGAAGGAAAAGGAACGTATCGACAAGCTGAACCAGGCCGACTCCATGATTTTCACGACTGAAAATCAATTGAAGGAACTGGGTGACAAGCTCCCTGCTGACAAGAAGGCTCCGATCGAGGCTGCTCTCCAGAAGCTGAAAGACGCTCATAAGGCACAAGACTTGGCTGCTATCGATAGCGCTATGGCCGAACTGAATACAGCTTTCCAGGCTGCCAGCGCTGAGATGTATGCACAAACAGGTGCTCAAGGTGGTGCACAACAAGGTGCCGGTTTCCAAGGTGGTGCTAACGCTGGACAAGGAAATACTCAGAATAATAGCAAACAGGGCGATAATGTTCAGGATGCTGATTTTGAGGAAGTCAAATGATTCCGATAAGTAAACAAATAATAAACAATAAGCAAAAGCGTGCAGCTCAACGAGTTGCACGCTTTTTGCGTTTATAGGGTTCATGGTTTCTATGTGTTTTCTATAGGCTTTTTTATCTCTTATTTGCAACATATTTGCGACAAGACAAAAAAGTAGATAATGTGGAACTAAATTCTACTTATCTATACTAATACATACTTAAAAGTAGATAATATGCCAACAATCGGATTTGAAATCAAAAGGAAGTGCAAAGTCTGCGGCAAGGTTTTCGTCGCAAAGACACTTGACAGCTATTATTGTTCCCCAAAATGTGGTAAAGTGGCTTGGAAGCGCAAAAAGGATGTAAAAGATAGAAATGCAAAATTAGAAGCCATTGCCCAACAAGTACCAGACATCAGAGAATATATTTCTGTAAAGGAGGCAGTAGCAATGTTTGGGGTAGAACGTAGTACTCTCTATCGCTTAATCAAATTGGGACGTATTCCAGTCATCAATTTGGGTACAAGGCTCACGCGTATCAAACGCTCCGAAATGGAACAACTTTTCTTAAAGAGACCAGAAAGTATTGCCGAAAAAGAAAAACCTGTTCCTAAAACATATAGCTTAGAGCCAGAGGACTGTTATACCATTACAGAGATTTGTGAGAAGTACCATATTAATGATAGTTCAGTATGGGCGCATGTTAGAAAATACTCTATTCCTTCACGACAAATAGGAAACTATGTATATGTACCCAAACAAGAAATAGACAATCTATATAAATCTGAAGTAGAATGAAGAAAGCATTACCAAACACCAAAGTGACCGTTAAACTCAGAAAATCAAATTATAAAGATGAGTGGTATCTGATTATAGAATCATATCCGGTTTACAAGCGAGGCTCTAAACGGGCAAGCCGTGTGGTTGAATCAATTAACCGGACTATATCCACACCAATTTGGGACAAGTCGTCCATTGCACGAATCTTGCCGGATGGAACATTCAATTATAAACCTAAACGTGATTTGAATGGAATCATCCAATGCCGTTCAACGATAGATCAAGAGGCTTGTATCTATGCCGACAATGTGCGTAAGTTACGGCAACATGAATACGATAGCGCAATTCTATATACTGATAAAGAGAATGAAATCGCTGCACAAAATGAACGGAGCGAACAGGACTTTATCAAGTATTTCAATAGTATTATCAGCAAACGACATCCTAATAGTAAGCATTCGATAAACTACAAGTTTTGAACCTTTATATACAACAATAGCGACTGTCACTATGAACCTAATAGTTGCAGTCGCTATTGTTTTGTTAAACCTATATGTTGCATCCAGTATTAGTTGCCAGATTCCTCATGTTGTTTTGTCAATATACTTTCCGGATGTTTCAACTTCCATTTATGTGGAAGCAGATTCAAAAGTTCCTCATGAGTTGCATTCTTGTAATAAGGCATCTGGGCGATTACATCATTCAGGTACTCCCTTGGGGTTACATCGTGTGCCTTACAGGTAGCCAATAGGGAACAGATAACAGACATATTAACTGCTGCTTCGTGGTTGCCACAGAAGAGATAATTTTTTCTTCCCAGAGTAATTGGACGTATGACATTTTCAGCCAGATTGTTATCCCAAAGCAGGTGTCCGTCCTCCAGGCATGTCATCATGTTGTCCCATCGGGTATAGGCATATGTGATAGCCTTTCCGGCCAGAGAGTTAGGGCTGTACTTGATACCTTCCGTTTCCATCCACACTTTCATAGCTTCCATTACGGGTTTGGCCAGTTCCAGGCGTTTCGCCTTTCGCTCTTCATACGAAAAGCCTACTTTATCGCAGCAGTGATCAATCTTGTATATATACTGTATCTGAGTCAGTGCGTGTTGGGCCATCTCCCTGTTTTCATCCAAAGCCTGCTCAAAATGACGGCGTATATGCACCAGGCAGTTGAGTAGCCGCACGTTGGGGCTGGTCTTGAAGGCTGTTTCATAGCCTGCAAAACCGTCACATTGAAGATATCCCTTGAAGTGATAGTGATTTGCCAGGGATTCGATGACCGCTCCGGCCCGTGAGCCCCCGTCGTAATGGAAGATTACCAGTTTCTCCATGACTGACCTTACCATCCAAAGATATTCCTTGTCTGCCTTGTGCTTTTCCCTGTTAATGACCGGAACTGTAGTCTCGTCCGCCTGTACATAGTCACAGGAGAAGACTTCACGTTTGAGTTCTTCATACAGAGGCTTAAGCAGTTCCACGGTTTTCTTGAACTAACCGTCCATTGTACTTTCGGTAAGGCCTTTCATTCCAAGATGGCGGTATTGTTGTAGCTGACGGTAGAACGGGACATGATATTCATACTTCTGAAGCAATATTTCGGAAAGCAGACTGGTGTCAGCGATGCACTTGTCGACCGGCATCAGCGGCATGGGAGCTATCTCCACACCTTTCTGTCCTGCGGGAGGAAGTTGGGTGCTGTCCTTGAGCGCATATTTTGGACGGATAATTTCCTTGACGTAAAGCATGCCAGGCTTGTGTTTGACGACTCTTGTTACCTCTTCGCCTATTCTGCGGTATAAAGACAGGTCAACACCTGTCGGTTCTATTGTCTCGGTCTCCAGTACAGGCAAGTCCTCTATCATTTTGCGATTCCAACGATTCTGCTTCCGTACTTCCGCTGATTCCTTTTCAATCTTCTCTACGGCTTCATCCCGCTTTTCTTCCGCCAATTGACGGACTCCGGAGAACTCGTCGGCAAAGAGATCGGGCATATTAGAATCATATATGCGAAGCTTTTCAGATTTACATCCAAAGAGCTGACGGTTAAGCCATGCGACCTGGGCTGTCAACTCCTTGATACGTTCCTGTAGTTTTTCATTCTGCTCCGCTTGTTTTTTGTTGGTAGCAGACAATGAAGCGACAGAGGCATTCAGCCCTTCTATCGTCTTGAGTAAAATATCCTTTTCTTCCATTGTCTGCTTGTTTTTTTGTTTATGTAAAGATACTAAATATTAGCTGATTACATAACAAAACCAGCACTTTTATTCAATCCGAAAGCATCTTATACATGGTATTCCTTACGTTCGGCCCTTAACCTTCGGAGTCTCTGTTCCGGGTTTTCCTGTATGCCTTCAACCATCATCACCAGGTCGCGCCATTCCATAGGATAGCTGTTTGATTTGGGATCATACTCCGGCAGCTTGAAGTGACCGGCCTCCAGACGTTTTACATACATTACCATACCTCCGTCTTCGGCATGAAGCAGTTTCATGAGCCTGCGGCTGGAACCGATGAAGATGAAGACATCACCGTTCCTCACTTCACTGTTCATCTTCTCATGTACCACTCCGCATAGCGAACTGATACCTTTGCGCATATCTGTCCTGCCAGGACACAGGAAGTAGCGCATTGTGTCGTTCAGGTTAAACATGGCCGCCTCGAAGACTTTGGGTCAATAATTCCATCAGTATCTCTTCAGAACCGTTCCCGAAGTGGGCACGAAGGCCATTAGGAAACAGCAGTGCAACACCATGAGGTACTTGTTCTTCAAGGGAAGATTCCGTAGCTGCCTGTTTGAAACTGATGGGAGCCAACTCTTGCTTGATACCGTTCCTGTCAACGGAACATTTTCTACGCCAGTAATGATAGGTTGAATAACTTACACCTATCTGTTGAAGGTACGACTTCAACGGCAGGTCGCTTTGTTGCACCTGTAATTCTAATTCTTCAAATTCTTGTCTGTTCATAATAATTGAGGTTTGATTGTATTCACTGCCGCAAAGCTACAACCAAACCTCAAAGTGTAAAAGGTGCATTTCTTCGAATGCTTACTAAGGAGGTTGCGGCCACGGGACTTGACAACCTGGAAAAGAAATGGGGAGGAAAGTATCCATATGCCATACTTTCATGGAGAAACAACTGGGATGACCTGACTATTTTCTTCCAGTTCCCGCTGGAAATCAGGAAAATAATCTATACTACAAATCTCATTGAAAACCTGAACGGAAAAATCAGAAAGTACACCAAATCAAAGCTTTCATTCCCTTCGGATGATGCCGTAAAAAAGACCGTGTATCTTTCACTTATGGAGATTGAGAAGAAATGGACACAGCCGATTCATAACTGGGGCTTGATTATGAATCAATTTATGCTTATTTTTGAAAACAGAATCCAGATATAAGAACAAACTTACAGCTGAATCCTGTTCCCATTTACACAAAATTTTGGACAGTGTCTTTTTTTTCTAAAGCCCCATGCTGTTCATCATGTCATCTAGGTCTCCACCATTATTGCGCCACTCATCATAATCATTTCCACCAAGTGCGTAATAGGTATCACGTTCATAATCATAGTCCTGATCGTCATCATATTCTTCTTCCCT
>OHEK01000010.1_pt1 | contig 77830 bp, 50 predicted proteins | sample 1567301 | NCBI WGS metagenome assembly OHEK01 (sample SAMEA3879554, study PRJEB24766) | human gut metagenome | biome: human-associated habitat; feature: feces | place: USA | collected 1985/1987
TAAAGTGGCACGCGAGCTGGGTTCAGAACGTCGTGAGACAGTTCGGTCTCTATCTATCGTGGGCGTATGAAATTTGCGTGGCTCTGACACTAGTACGAGAGGACCGTGTTGGACTGACCTCTGGTTTACCGGTTGTGCCGCCAGGTGCATTGCCGGGTATCTAAGTCGGGATCGGATAAGCGCTGAAAGCATCTAAGTGCGAAGCCGGCCACAAGATTAGATTTCTTAGGGTCGTCAAAGACGATGACGTTGATAGGACGCAGGTGTAAAGGTGGTGACACCAAAGCCGAGCGTTACTAATTGCCCGTAAGCTTTTAATGCCGGTCCTTTTGGACGGTATATACGTTCAGCATTTATTTTTCTGTCTTCATGTCAACCTTATTCAGGTGGCTATAGCACCGGGGTTCCACCTCTTCCCATTCCGAACAGAGAAGTTAAGCCCGGTCACGCCGATGGTACTGCGTAACAGTGGGAGAGTAGGTCGCCGCCGTTTTTTTGAGAAGTCCTCCGTAACGAATCTGTTACGGGGGACTTTGTTTTTTATGCCCGCCGGGAGAATCCCTATCGAATCCCTATCTCTTCCATGCAGTGCTTTCTGGCCTCCTTATGAAATGCTGCCTCATGCCCTCAGCAAGTGCTTCGTCACATCCTCACGCAGTGCTGCGTTGCACCCTCATGCAGTGCTGCGTTGCATCTTCTGAAAGTATCTCCTTGTGAAGGATGAACTATTTTTTATTCTTCATAAATTATTCTGCTTATTTTTCGAAGTTTTTTCATTTTAATTGTAGCCATGTACCATTTTGTGATTTTTTTATGATAATTGTGTGTTTTGTGAAAAAATATGAATGGAGGAATTTATGAACTTTTTGTTTATTCTCTGTCTTATTATTTAGCATCTTTTATCACAATATTTCTTTATACTATAAGTAATTATTGGTAATTTCGAGCAATTTTTTATAGAATGTAAATAATTGATTATAAATTATTGATATGGAAAATTTAAATATTGCACTTCTATTGATTGTGGTGGGTATGGCTACTGTGTTTGCTATTCTTCTGATTGTCATCTATTTGGGCAAGGCGATGATTGCACTTGTCAACAAGTATGCGCCCGAAGAGGCGGCGGCTGCCAAGAAGGAAGGTCCCGCTCCGATACCGGCCAACATCATGGCGGCCATCAGTGCCGCGGTTGCCGTAGTGACACACGACAAAGGCAAGGTGACGAAGGTGGAGAAACTGAGATAAAAAACACATTATTCATATTTTTACAGAATAGAATCAACGATGAAAAGAGAAATTAAGTTCAGCTTGGTCTTCAGGGACATGTGGCAGAGCGCCGGTAAGTATGTTCCCCGCGTTGACCAGCTGGTGAAGGTGGCTCCCGCCATTGTGGAGATGGGCTGTTTTGCCCGCGTGGAAACCAACGGCGGCGGCTTCGAACAAGTGAATCTGCTTTTTGGAGAAAACCCGAATAAGGCGGTACGTGCCTGGACGAAACCTTTCCATGAAGCCGGCATACAGACGCACATGCTGGACCGTGCGCTGAACGGCCTCCGCATGAGCCCCGTACCTGCCGACGTGCGCAAGCTCTTCTATAAGGTAAAGAAGGCGCAGGGCACTGACATCACCCGCACGTTCTGCGGACTGAACGACGTGCGCAACATCATCCCCTCCATCGGCTATGCCCACGAGGCCGGCATGATTTCGCAATGCTCGCTCTGCATCACCCACTCGCCGGTACACACGGTGGAATACTACGTCAATATGGCCAAGCAGCTCATCGAGGCAGGTGCCGACGAAATCTGCATCAAGGACATGGCGGGCATCGGACGCCCCGTGACGCTGGGCAAGATTGTGGCCGGCATCAAGCAGATCAAGGACATCCCTATCCAGTATCACAGCCATGCGGGCCCCGGCTTCAACATGGCCAGCATCCTGGCCGTCTGCGAAGCCGGATGCGACTACATCGACGTGGGCATGGAGCCGTTGTCGTGGGGTACGGGTCACGCCGACCTGCTCAGCGTGCAGGCCATGCTGAAGGACGCCGGCTATCAGGTGCCCGAAATCAACATGGAGGCCTACATGAAGGTGCGCGCCCTCATCCAGGAGTTCATGGACGACTTCCTGGGTCTGTACATCTCGCCGCGCAACCGTCTGATGAACTCCCTGCTCATCGGTCCGGGTCTGCCGGGCGGCATGATGGGTTCGCTGATGGCCGACCTGGAGACGAACCTCGAAAGCATCAACAAATACAAGGCCAAGCACAACCTGCCCTTCATGAAGCAGGACGAGCTGCTCATCAAGCTCTTCAACGAAGTGGCTTACGTATGGCCGCGCGTGGGTTATCCTCCCTTGGTGACTCCCTTCAGCCAGTACGTCAAGAACCTGGCCATGATGAACGTCATCGCTATGGAGAAGGGCAAGGAACGCTGGGGCATGATTGCCGACGACATCTGGGACATGATTCTGGGCAAGGCCGGAAAGCTGCCGGGCGAGCTGGCTCCCGAAATCGTGGAGAAGGCCGAACGCGAGGGACGCAAGTTCTTCACCGGTAACCCGCAGGACAACTATCCCGACTGCCTGGACAAGTACCGCAAGATGATGAAGGAGAAGAAATGGGATACGGGCGAAGACGACGAAGAACTTTTCGAATATGCCATGCACCCCGCCCAGTATGAGGCCTATAAGAGCGGAAAGGCCAAGGAAGACTTCCTGGCCGACGTGGAGAAGCGCCGCGCCGAGCAGAACAGCACGCCGGCCGACGACGCCAAGCCCAAGACCCTGACCGTACAGGTGGATGGACAATCCTATCGCGTGACCGTGGCTTATGGCGACATCGACCTGCCCGCCTCGGCTACCGAGAAGGTGGCTCCCTCGGGCGAAGGCGAGCCGGTAGTGGCTCCGCTGGAAGGCAAGTTCTTCCTGACCAAGAACACGCAGGAGACGCCGATCAAGGTGGGCGACCGCGTGAAGAAGGGCGACCTGCTGTGCTACATCGAGGCCATGAAGACCTACAACGCCATCCGTAGCGACGTGGAGGGCACCGTGACCGCCATCTGCCTGAACTCGGGTGACTCAGTATCAGAAGACGACGTATTAATGAAGATAGGATAATGGAAGATATATTTGGAAAACTCTATGACATGACGGCGTTCAGCAACATCATTGCCGACCCGTCGTTCCTCGTGATGTATGCCATTGCCTTCATCCTGCTCTACCTGGGCATCAAGAAGCACTACGAACCGTTGCTGCTGGTGCCCATCGCCTTCGGTGTGCTCATCGCCAACTTTCCGGGCGGCGAAATGGGCGTCATCCAGGCCGACGAGAATGGTATGGTAATGGTGAACGGGGTGATGAAGAACATCTGGGAAATGCCTCTGCACGAGATTGCCCACGAGCTGGGACTGATGAACTTCATCTACTACATGCTGATCAAGACCGGTTTCCTGCCGCCCGTCATCTTCATGGGTGTGGGCGCCATGACCGACTTTGGCCCCATGCTCCGCAACCTGCGCCTGTCCATCTTCGGCGCGGCTGCCCAGCTGGGTATCTTTACGGTGCTGATCTGTGCCGTGCTGATGGGCTTCACGCCTAAGGAAGCCGGTGCGCTGGGCATTATCGGTGGTGCCGACGGCCCGACGGCCATCTTTACTACCATCAAGCTGGCTCCTCACCTGCTTGGCCCCATCGCTATCGCGGCCTACTCGTACATGGCCCTGGTGCCGGTCATCATCCCGCTGGTAGTGAAGCTGCTCTGCACCAAGAAGGAGCTAATGATCAACATGAAGGAGCAGGAGAAGCTCTATCCGTCGAAGACCGAAATCAAGAACCTGCGCGTATTGAAGATTATCTTCCCGATAGCCGTGACGACCATCGTGGCCCTGTTCGTGCCCACGGCCGTGCCTCTGATCGGTATGCTGATGTTCGGTAACCTCATCAAGGAAATCGGTTCGGACACGAGCCGCCTGTTCGACGCCGCCGCCAACAGCATCATGAACGCCGCCACCATCTTCCTGGGCCTCAGTGTGGGCGCCACGATGACGAGCGAGGCTTTCCTGAACTGGACGACCATCGGCATCGTAGCCGGAGGTTTCCTGGCCTTTGCTTTGTCCATCTCGGGCGGTATCCTATTCGTGAAGCTGGTGAATCTCTTCTCGAAGAAGAAGATCAATCCGCTGATTGGTGCAACGGGCTTGAGCGCCGTGCCTATGGCAAGTCGCGTGTGCAACGAGATTGCCACGAAGTACGACCCGAAGAACCACGTGCTGAATTATTGTATGTCCAGTAACATTTCGGGTGTTATCGGTTCGGCCGTAGCTGCCGGTGTGCTCATCTCTTTCTTAGGATAAGAGTAATGCTTATAAAGTAAGGAAGTGTATCTTTAGATATTAATATATAAATGCAGAGGTGTGTCGAGTGAATTCGAAAGAAGACAGTTGGACACACCTCCATTTTTTATTGGTAGAATAAATTATTATTGGATACGGGGAATATGCAATGTATTTCCTGTTTCCAATTCGTATTCTTCCTCGTAGACTGTTATTTTTATAGTAGGGCCAGAAAGTAAAGTAATTTTTATTTCCTGATCGATTTCTATCTGCAATTTCCTTCCTTGATAATTGGTTTTAAATATATATTTCTTCCATTGATTAGGGAGAGTTGGTGCGAATTTCAATTTCCCTTTTTGTGTTTGCATTCCGCCGAATCCTTTGGCAATAGCGAGCCATGAACCAGGCATGCTTGTGATATGTAGACCTTCAGCCGTTTCATTATTGTAATCGTCTAGATCTAGGCGGGTAGCGTGCAGAAAAAGTTGATATGCTTTTTCTGTTTCACCAATACGTGCGGCAAGTATCGCATGGATATGCGGTGAAAGTGAGGATTCATGTACTGTCATGGGTTCATAGAAGTTGAAATTACGCCGTATCGTTTCTATATCAAATTTGTGATAGTATAAGTAAAGTCCCAGTAAAACATCACTTTGTTTAATATAACAGGAACGTAGTATACGATCCCATGACCAATGTTGGTTGATTGGCCGTTCATCTGCTGGGATGGCTTCTGTACTTTGTAATGTTTTGTCCATGAAACCATCATTTTGTACGAAAATGCCCAAGTTTTTATCTTCTGGTAAGTACATCTGTTCGGCTATGTTATGCCAAAGAGGTGTTTCAGTTTCGTAGTCAAGGTGGGTAAGATTGCATATACGTGTATAATCTTCTGGATATTTTTGTGCAGCCAAATCTAAATAATATAGTGTCATTTTAAGGCTGCTGGCACAAGAAAGATTGGTATACCAGTTGTTGTCTACATTGTTTTGATATTCGTCTGGGCCTGTTACTCCTAGAATGACATATTGTTGTTTGGGCTTTGAGAATGTGACTCTTTGGCTCCAAAATCGGCAAATTGCTATCATTACTTCCAGACCATATTTTAAAATATACTCGTTGGATCCTGTAATGGCTGCATATTGTAGAATGGCATAAACAATGATATTGTTACGGTGTATTTCTTCAAAAGTAATTTCCCATTCACTATGACATTCTTCTCCGTTATTGGTTACTTGAGGAAAAAGTGCTGCTCCATCTTTAAATCCCAGTTTATGGGCGTTTTCAATTGCTTTAGGTAGTTGGTTATAGCGATACATCAGTAAGTTCTTTACAATGCTTCGGGGCGTAGCCAGCAAGAAAAAAGGGACACAGCAGAGTTCGGTATTCCAGTAGGTGTTTCCTCCGTATTTTTCACCGGTGAAACCTTTGGGGGCAATATTCAGACGCGGATCGTCTCCTCGGTAAGTTTGGTAAAGTTGGAAAATGTTGTATCGTATGCCTTGTTGTGCTTCTGGATCACCTTGAATGACGACATCTGTTTCATCCCAAATTTTATGCCATGCTTGCTGATGTGCTTTTGTAAGTGCTTCCCATCCGTCACTTTTAGCTTTACGAGCCATGCAGGTGGAAGTTTCTACTAAATGTTGCCTTTCATAATAGAGAGATGAAGCTACAATGACATATTTCAACAACGTCACAGTGTCTCCAGGTTTTACGTCGGTTCCTAGACTGAATCCTGTTTGTTTCCCTTTTTCGATGCGTATAGGATTAAGGCTGGTCTCTTTATTGTTTTTGTAAAAATGATAGGTCATGGCATAGCATACTTGTGAATCTTCCCTTCGAGTTTGTGTCCACAAATAGGCGCAGTCCTGTATCACTCCCGAGTCTAGTATATTCCATATTTTTTCTTCCGTGTATTCTGAATGGTCGTTCAGATTGGCTTCAAGTAGTGGAAGGAGAGATAGTTTGCCGGTATAGTTTTGTGAAGTGACACTGTAACGGATTAAGCAAAGATCTGGGTAGGCCATGTTGACTAAATGTTCTGCATGTAAGTGTAAGCAGTTTCCTCGGGGAGAAGTTACTTTGACATCTCGGTAGGAAATGCCATTATACATGTCAAGTCTTCGATTGAAGCTATTTACATCCCATTGTGCCAGATCTAATTCTTCATCGATCAGACGTAAGTGTATGCTGCTCCAGTTAGCGGCATTGGGAATGCGTGTAAAATAATGGGGAAATCCGTTTTTCCACCAAGCCACACGGGTTTTGTCAAGAAAGGGAATGCCTGCGACGAACGAGCCCTGATAGCTATCGCTACTGTAAGGTTCCTCGAAGTTACCTCGTTGTCCGAATCGCCCATTTCCCAAACTAAATATACTTTCGGACATTCGGAGGTCATCTGCATGAAATTCATCTTCAATGATATTCCATTCATCTGTTTTCAGGTATTTTTTCATGGTGCTGTATTCTATGGTTGCGCCGTAAAGTTAAACATTTATGTCGATAAAAGAATATCACAGTCAGGAATTTCAGAAAAGAAATTCCTGACTGTGATATTTTGATAAGAAAATCTAGGGAAGTATCCTCTTCTTTATTCAGACTTTCCTTCTTTGATAATGTAGACAAATGCTGCACCGATTATCAACATGATGCCAGCTGTGACAAGCATATTGATTTCGGGGGGCAGGCAACCTTCGGGGGTAAATAAGGCTAAAATCGTACCACCCAAGGCGGCTGCCACAATCTGTGGAATGCAAATGGTTCCATTGAAAAGTCCTAAATAGGTACCCATATGACTACCGCTTAATGAATTGGTGAGAATTGTAAAGGGAAGAGCTAGCATGGCCGCCCATGCGCAACCTATCAGGATAAATGAGAAAAACAGAGTGTACTGGCTGTGGATGAAGTAAGTAGAAATAAATCCAATTCCACCTAATACGAAGCTGAGTGAATATACCAATCGGCGATTCTTGAACAGAGGAATGCAGATAGCCCACAGAACAGAACCAATGGCTTGGACAGCAAAGAGCACGCCGACCCAGTTAGCTGCTTCTTGATATTCTTGACTGGTTGTGTCGAGTAATACTTTCTTTACACCGTTTACTACATTTTCTACAGTAGGAGCATCGAAAACATTGGCTGCGATACTACCGTTCGTATAGGTCCACATAAACATGAAAGCAAACCAACAGAAAAATTGTACCAGCCCAACTGTCCAGAAGGTTTTGGGAGCTTTAATCAAAAGTTTCAGCATGTTTGTCTTCTCTTCTTTTTCACTGATGCCATGGTATTCTGCATATTCCTTAGGAGGCATTTCCTTAACCTTGACCGAAGTGTAGATGACACATAGGATGAGGATAGCGGCTCCGATGTAGAAAGAATAGATAACAGAATCGGGAATAACTCCCAAGGAGGCTGTATTTTGGATTCCTATCCAGGCGAAAAAGAAAGGAAATAAATAGCCGACGAGGCTTCCTGCATTGCAAAGGAAGCTCTGAATGGAATAGGCCAAGCCTTTTTGTTTTTCATTTACCATGTCGCCTACCATCATCTTGAACGGCTGCATGGCCATGTTGATGGAGGTGTCAAGAAACATAAGGGCAAAGAGACCAAAAATCATGGCAGTACTTACGCTCATGCCCAAACTGCCGGCGTTAGGCAACAGGCACATCACAAGCACGGCTATGAGTGAGCCGATGAATAGATAGGGTATACGCCGTCCGAATCGTGTCCACGTACGGTCACTGGCTGCTCCGACAATCGGTTGGACTATGATACCTGCCAAAGGGGGGAGTATCCAGAAATAACTTAAAGAATGGGGATCAGCCCCCAGTGTGGCAAATATACGGCTGATATTTGCGCTTTGTAAAGCATAGGCTATCTGTACGCCGAAAAAACCGAAGCTGATGTTCCACAGCTTCCAAAAACTTAAATCTGGTTTTACTTTCATGGTCTTATTATGTTTTTACATTTTTATGTTGTTTCATTTAGTTGTGCCTCTAACTACTAAGTTGGTACGTACGATTTTATTTGGGCTTTTTTCTTCTCCCTCTAATTTTTCGTAAAGGATGTTGAAGGCACTTTTTCCGACTTCCTCTCCATGTTGTTCTACAGTTGTCAGTTTGGGATCTGTACTTTGGGCTATAACTCCGTTGGTAAATCCACAGATAGATACTTCGTCAGGAACCTTGAGTCCAACTAGCTTGCAGGCATAAAGAATACCTGCTGCAGTTTCGTCATTGATCGCGAAGAAACCGTCTGGACGCTCAGGGCTTTCCAATAGGTCGGGAGTGATGGCAATAGCCCGTTCTCTTGTGTCACAGAGTAGAATCATGGAATCATCGACCGGCATCTTATATTTCTTCATGGCGTCCAGATAACCGTTACGTCGGTTTTTGGTGATTTCAAGATGAGGTGAGGCACCATAGAAGTAAATTCGTTTACATCCTGTTTGTATCATGTATTCTACAGCGGCAAAAGAACCTGCATAATCGTCTACTACTACTCGTTCCGTCTTGATGCCAGTACAAATGCGGTCGTAGAAGACAATAGGAATATTGTTTTCTAACAGTTCCTGATAATGTTCGTAATGGGAGGTTTCTTTAGCTAAGGAAGCGATAACTCCACATACGCGGGCGGCAAGAAACGAATGGACGATTTTTACTTCCTGTTCATATGATTCGTTACTTTGGGCAACAATTATGTTGTATCCAGCTTCCGATGATGCTTGCTCAATACCACTAAGTACACATGAGAAAAAGTGATGTACCATTTGTGGAACAATGACCCCAATGGTATTACTTCGTCCGGCTCTCAGGTTTACAGCTTGTGCGTTGGGTTTGTAATTGTGTTCGTGTGCATAGGCATGTATTAGGTCGCGCGTTTCCTGACTGATGTCAGGATTGTTCTTTAAGGCTCGTGACACGGTCGATGGAGAAACATTTAATGCGCGTGCTATGTCTTTAATGGTGATTTGAGGCTTGTTCATATGTATAGGTATTTTCCATCCAAAGGTAGACAATCTTTTTTGTCTTGCAAATGGGGAAGGCTATAGCTTGCTATATTTTTATTGCAAAATTAGAGGAACTGACTGATTTCGTTTTATAGATCGAAAATTATCGGATTATCTATTTTCGCAAACGATTGCGATACCTGCTTTTACAATGGGGATAGACTTTTCGTTTTTTCAGATAGCTGAGGAAAGCGAATACTGTTGCATGAATCGTTTGTATTTATTATCTTTGAAAGCGATTATTTCATTATAAAGATTATAAGCATGAAGCATCTTGTTTTTTTGAGTTTGTTTATAGGAACCTGTTTCTTATTCTTGTCTTGTGGTACAAACAATTCTCCTAGGGAAAATGAGGAAGAAAATGGAAGTGGTTCTGAGAATTTGGAGTTTGCTCTTGGAGCCGACATCAGTTGGGTAACCGAGATGGAGGGCCAGGGGCATAAGTTCTACAATGCGGCTGGGCAGGAGCGCGAATGTACCGCCCTGATGAAGGAATGCGGCCTCAATGCCATCCGTCTGCGCGTGTGGGTCGACCCTTCGAAGCACGGCGGATGGTGCGACGTGGAAGATATGGTCGTGAAAGCCGTGCGGGCCAAGAACCTGGGCATGGACGTGATGGTGGATTTCCACTACAGCGACTTCTGGGCCGACCCCAGCAAGCAGGTGAAGCCCGCGGCCTGGAAGGACATGGATCTCGGCCAGCTGAAGGAAGCCATCAGGAACCATACCACCGAAGCCTTGCAGGCACTGAAGGCCAAAGGTGTGACACCCAAGTGGGTACAGGTGGGCAACGAGATACGCCCGGGTATGCTGTGGGACGAAGATGCCTCGCTCAGCGGTGCCTCGTGGAGCGGCGAAAGCACCATCGACTATGACGGTAACCGCAAGGTGAGCTTTAAGGAAAACTGGGCCAATCTGGCCGCCTTCATCAATGCGGGCTATGATGCCGTGAAGAGCGTCTTCCCGCAGGCTATCGCCATCGTCCATCTGGACAACGGTTTCGACAAGAGCCTCTACACCTGGTTCTTCGACGAGCTGAAGAAGAACGGCGGCAAGTGGGACATGATCGGCATGTCGCTCTATCCCTACTGGTGCATCAACTGGGATAACAAGGATGCCGACGGCAATCAATATACCGACCCCAATAAGGTAATTACCGACTGCATCGCCAACATTAAGGCTGTCAGTGCCCGCTACGGTTGCGACGTGATGGTGGTGGAGACGGGCATGGAGTGTGCCGACGACAAGGGCAACCTGGCCAGCGACGCCGTCCTCCAGCAGGGCAGGGAGCAGCTGGCACGCATCATCAAGGAATGCCGCGAGAATACCGATGGCAAGTGCAAGGGCGTGTTCTATTGGGAGCCCGAGTGCAAGCCAAGCCAATACCGCTTGGGTGCCTTCACCGCAGACGGAAAACCTACCGTAATTATGAACGCCTTTAAAGACTGACAAGCCTATGAACCAAAGAATATTGGCAACCTTGTGTTGCCTGTTGTTGGCCTGGATGATGGCCGCCCAGCAACGCACAGAGACGTTGTTGGAGAAGAACTGGAGATTTACGAAGGGCGATGTGGCCGATGCCATGAAGCCGGAGTTTGACGACACGAAGTGGGAGACGGTCACCGTGCCCCACGACTGGGCTATCTACGGCCCCTTCGACCGCAGCCACGACTTGCAGAATGTGGCCGTGACGCAGAACCTCGAGACGGCCGCTTCGGTGAAGACAGGCCGAACGGGCGGTCTTCCCTACGTAGGAGTGGGGTGGTATCGCACCACGTTCGACGCTCCTGCGGGCAAGCAAGTGTCGCTCGTCTTTGACGGCGCTATGAGCGAGGTGCGCGTTTACGTCAACGGGCAGGAAGCCTGCTTCTGGCCCTGCGGCTACAATTCCTTCCATTGTGACGTTACACCTTATATATATAAGGACGGTCAGCCGAACGTATTGGCTGTGCGGTTGGAGAACCGTCCCCAGTCCTCACGCTGGTATCCGGGTGCGGGCTTGTACAGAAACGTGCGTGTCGTAGCCACGGAAGCGGTGCATGTACCCGTGTGGGGTACCCAGCTCACTACGCCCCACGTGGCCGCCGACTATGCCTCCGTCTGCCTCAAGACTACCGTCGAGGGAGCCGGCACTCAGGACGTGCGTATCGTTACCGAAATCCTCTCGCCCGAAGGGCAGGTGGTGGCCGTGAAGGACAATACGATGAAAATCAACCACGGCAAGCCCTTCGAGCAGAACTTCCTCGTGGACAAGCCTCAGTTGTGGAGCCCCGAGACACCTTATTTATATAAAGCCTCTTCGAAGATATACGTGGACGGCCGTCAGGTGGACGAATACGTCACCCGCTTCGGCATCCGCAGCATCGAGCTGGTGGCCGACAAGGGCTTCTTCCTCAACGGCAAGCACCGCAAGTTTCAGGGTGTGTGCAACCATCACGACCTCGGTCCGCTGGGTGCCGCCATCAACGTGGCTGCCCTCCGCCGTCAGCTGACGTTGCTCAAGGACATGGGTTGCGACGCCATCCGTACCTCCCACAATATGCCCGCGCCCGAGCTGGTGCAGCTCTGCGACGAGATGGGCTTCATGATGATGCTTGAGCCTTTCGACGAATGGGATATCGCCAAGTGTGAGAACGGGTACCACCGCTTCTTCAACGAGTGGGCGGAGAAGGACATGGTGAACATGCTCCGCCAGTATCGCAACAACCCCAGCGTGGTGATGTGGAGCATCGGCAACGAAGTACCCACCCAGTGCAGCCCCGAAGGCTACAAGGTGGCCTCGTTCCTGCAGGACATCTGCCATCGCGAAGACCCCACACGTCCCGTTACCTGCGGCATGGATCAGGTATCCTGCGTCTTGGGCAATGGCTTTGCCGCCATGCTCGACGTACCCGGCTTCAACTACCGCACACATCGCTATGTGGAGGCCTACGGCCAGTTGCCGCAAAACCTGGTATTGGGTTCCGAGACGGCTTCCACCGTCAGCTCGCGTGGCGTCTATAAGTTCCCTGCCGAGCTGAAGAAACATGCCATGTACGACGACCATCAGTCTTCGGGTTACGACCTGGAGGCCTGCTCGTGGTCGAACGTGCCCGACGAGGACTTTGCTTTGGCCGACGACTACGACTGGACGCTCGGTCAGTTTGTGTGGACAGGTTTCGACTATCTGGGCGAACCGTCGCCCTACGACACCGACGCATGGCCCAGCCATAGCTCCGTGTTCGGCATCATCGACCTGGCCAGCCTGCCCAAGGACCGCTACTACCTCTATCGCAGCCTTTGGAACAAGCGCGACAACACCCTCCATGTATTGCCCCACTGGACCTGGCCCGGCCGTGAAGGGGAGAACACGCCCGTCTTTGTCTACACCAGCTACCCCGAAGCCGAACTCTTCGTCAATGGGAAGAGCTACGGAAAGCAGCGTAAACTGGATGCGAAAACAGCGTTTTCGTTGAAGGAAAACGATGCTTTGTGGTTGCAACGCCGCTATCGCCTGATGTGGATGGATGTACCCTACGAAGCCGGCGAACTGAAAGTCGTGGCTTACGACAAGGACGGCCGCCCCACTGAAGAGAAGATTGTACGCACGGCCGGCAAGCCCCATCACCTGGAAGTGGTGGCCGACCGCATACAGCTCACGGCCGACGGCAAGGACCTGGCTTACATCACCGTCCGCGTGGTGGACAAGGACGGTAACCTCTGCCCGGCCGACAACCGTCTGGTGACCTTTTCTGTCAAGGGGGCTGGTACTTATCGTGCTGCCGCCAACGGTGATGCTACCTGTTTGGACCTCTTCCACCTGCCACGCATGCATGCCTTTAGCGGCCAGCTGACGGCTATTGTACAGAGTGGATTGCAGGAAGGAGATCTCATTTTTGAAGCCAAGGCCAAAGGTTTGCGGACAGGAAAACTGATATTGAAGGTCGCACCTTAAAACTTATTGTCCCCGTTTGTTGTTTCCTTCAGGCGTGGATTGCATAGATTATTACGGAGATGATGAAGACTCTGTTTTTATTTTATGCGGTTCACGCCTGATGTGTATTTCCTTGTTCTAAAGTCCTACTTTAACTTGCTAAACATCTACTTTACGACCGTAAAGAGGCACTTTATGACATTTGCATTTATCATAATGTGTGAAAGGATACATTCGGTTGTTTTTGGGGCATTATGTAGCTCTCGGTACATTAAGTATGAATTCGGATCTGATCTTTCACGCTTTCACAGTCTTTTTTATATATTGATATTCATGTAGATATGGTGAAAGGTCATATTTCACTGTGAAAGTATATGCGTTTGCAATCGTTTGCATTGTTTCAAGGGTATCTTTAACTCTTTTGCTGACCTGCCGTAATCTTTAAACTTATATTTTTGTCGTGATATGCTATGGCCTTTTATTTAATTCCATGGCTAGATAGTATTTCGGATTTAATTCGGAAAATGATAATAATTTATTGTTAAGATGCATGAAGCAAATTAATCTTAGAATCTTTCAAACGATTCTTACCCTTCTTTTAGGGGTATTCTTGTCTGTAGGCGCTTATGCACAAACGATTACCGTGAAAGGGCATGTGAAAGATGCCTTAGGTGGAGTGATAGGCGCGAATGTTGTTGAAAAAGGTAACACTTCTAACGGTACGATTACCGACCTGGATGGTAATTTTACCTTGACGGTTCCGCAAGGATCCACTTTGGTTGTTTCGTTTATCGGTTACAAGACTCAGGAAGTGGCAGCCGCTCCTTCGGTTGTCGTGACCATGCAGGACGATGCGGAGTTGCTGAGTGAAGTGGTGGTTGTAGGTTATGGCCGTACTAAGAAAGACGATTTGACTGGATCGGTAACAGCTATCAAACCGGACGAACTGAGTAAAGGTATTACGAACAACGCTCAAGATATGTTGGTTGGCAAGGTGCCTGGTGTAGACGTGATTACTTCGGGTGGTACTCCTGGTGCCGGTGCCCAGATTCGTGTACGTGGTGGTTCATCATTGAATGCTTCCAACGATCCGTTGATTGTAATCGATGGTTTAACTATCGATAACAATACACCGACTGGTATGAGTAACCCGTTGGCCATGATTAATCCGAATGACATCGAAAGTTTTACCGTGCTAAAGGATGCTTCTGCAACAGCTATTTATGGTAGTCGTGCTTCGAACGGAGTCATCATTATTACAACGAAGAAAGGTAAGAGCGGTGCGGCTCCTTCTGTGTCGTATAACGGTGATATGACGGTTTCCATGATTCAGAAGAAATATGATGTGTTAAATGCTGATGAGTTCCGTAATCTTGTTGGACAGTTGTGGGGCGACAAAGCTGACGAAGTAGGTATGGGAAATGCCAATACCGATTGGCAGGATGAAATTTTCCGTACAGCTATTTCACATAGTCACAATGTATCCATTTCTGGTGGTGTGAAAAATATTCCTTACCGTCTGAGTTTAGGTTATAATTCATCCGACGGTATTGTAGAAACATCGTGGATGCGTCGTGCTAATGTGGGGGTGAATTTGTCGCCTTCCTTCTTTGACAATCATTTAAACCTGAAGGTTTACGCAAAGTATATGTATGAAAAAGACCGTTATGCCGATGCAGGCGGTGCTATCGGTGCAGCTCTTAGTATGGATCCTACATTGCCGGTTTATTTTGATGAAGGTGATGAACGTGCTCCTTTCTTTGGCGGGTACTATCAGTATTCTCAGGCTCCCAAGGATTTCAATCCGGAGTGGAAATATACCAATAATCCTAATGCTCCGCAAAATCCTGTAGCTTTGTTGAACCTGAAGAGTACAAAGGCTGCTACTAATGACTTTACCGGTAATTTTGAAATTGATTACAAGATTCACGGTTTTGAAGATCTCGTTCTTCATGCCAGTTATGGTGGACAGTATACTGAAAGCAAGCAGGACGATGTTACTTCTAAATATGCATATAGTCCGAACTATTATGGTTGGGTAGGTGTGACTCAGACTTATAAGTACAGTATTACAGCCAATGCTTATGCTCAATACATCAAAGAAATCGGCGATCATAACTTTGACATTATGGTCGGTGGTGAAGAGAGTCACTTCCATCGTAACGGTTATAACTATGGTCAAGGAACTGATCCGTATACAGGCGAACCTCATGATGCAAAGCTGAAAGAAGAGCAGGCTTGGGCCACTCATAACAGTTTGGTATCTTATTTCGGACGTTTGAACTATACCGTCCTTAACCGATACATGCTGACGGCTACGTTCCGTGCCGATGGCTCATCACGTTTTGCAGAGGGCAACAGATGGGGGTACTTCCCTTCAGTAGCTTTGGCATGGAAGATCAACGAAGAAGCATTTATGAAAGACCTTACCTGGTGGAATGAATTCAAATTGCGTTTGGGTTGGGGTATGACCGGTCAGCAGGATATCAATTCCGATTTCGGTTACGAAACTCATTATACAACCAGCGACTCGTTTGCACTTTATCCGTTTGGTGATACCTATTATAATACGATGCGTCCATCGGCTTATAATCCCGATTTGAAATGGGAAACTACGACTACCTATAACGCCGGATTCGACTTGGCATTCTTGAACAACCGTATCACTGCCAATGTAGATGGTTATTACCGTAAAACAACCGACTTGCTGAACTCAATAACTATTCCTGTCGGAATGCAGTTTGGTTCTCAGTTGACTAAGAATATTGGTTCTTTGAAGAATTACGGTATTGAGTTTGCAATTAATGCTAAACCGATTGTTACCAAAGATTTTACATGGGATGTAAGCTATAATATTTCTTGGAACCATAATGAAATTACCGAATTGGTTGATGGTGACGAAGGATATTATACTTGGGCTGGAGATAAAATCAGCCGTGGTAATAATACAAAGATTCAGGCCAATACGGTAGGTGAGGCAACCAACTCATTCTTCGTTTACCAGCAGGTTTACGATGAAAATGGTAAACCTATTGAGGGTATGTATGTCGACCGTGACGGTAACGGTCGTATTGACGATGGTGACCGTTATTTCTATAAGAAACCTGCTGCTGATGTCATCATGGGACTTACGACTAAGTTCCTGTACAAGAACTGGGATTTGAGCATGGCGTTCCGTGCTTCTATCGGCAACTACGTATACTATGACTTCCTGTCCAACCGTGCTATGGTCAGCCAGGCAGGTTTGTATACTAATAGTACACTTCACAATACAACTCCCGAAGCAGTAGAACTGGGCTTTACAGGTATCGGCGCTGGAAACACCAACTATCTGAGCGACTATTTTGTTCGGAATGCTTCCTTCTTGAAATGCTCGAACATTACGTTGGGATATTCGTTCCCAGCTTTGTTCAAAGTAGCAGGTCATGAAACATGTTCCGGACGTGCTTTCCTTACAGCACAAAATCCATTTATCATCACTAAATACAAAGGTATTGATCCAGAAGTTTCAAGCGGAATCGACTCTAATCCTTATCCGCGTCCTTTCAGTATACAGTTGGGGTTAAGCCTTAATTTCTAATCCATTTTAATTCGAAATAATATGAAACATATATTTATGAAGACGGTCCTTGCAGCTCTTTTGATGGGCGGAGTGACCACATCATGTATCAACGACTTGAATATTTCATCCATTGACCCGCAGTCCAGTTCCAGTTATGGCGATATGGAATTGCTGGCCAAAATATATGGTACGCTCGGCTTAACCGGACAAAGAGGCCCCGCAGGTAATGGAGACATTAGTAGTGATGAAGGTGAAAGCGGTTTCTATCGTACGACTTTCAATTTGCAGGAATTGTGTACCGATGAATGTGTTTGGGCATGGCAGACAGATGCTGATATTCCTCAAATAACTAACATTGAGTGGACTTCTTCATCACCTCGTGTACAGTGGGCATTTCAACGTTTGGCATTTGATGTTACCTTGTGTAATTTCTATCTGACCAATACCGAAGAAAAGGCAGAAGATCCGCAATATAAGCTTTATCGTGCTGAGGTACGTTTCCTTCGTGCGCTTCATTTGTGGTATTTCTTGGATTTGTGGGGAAAAGCTCCTTTCAAAACTACTTATGATATTTATGAGTTACCGGTAGAAAAAGCAGGTAAGGAACTTTATGACTGGATTGATCAGGAACTTACAGAAATTGAACCTCAAATGGCAGAGGTAGGTGAGTTTAACAATAGTTCTAATTTCGGTCGTGCGGATAGAGGTGCCGCCTATATGCTTCATGCTCGTTTGGCACTCAATTCGGAAGTTTATACTAACGGTGCAGTGAAGGATTACCAGAAGGCAATTGATTATTGTAATTTGTTAGAGGGTAAATATGAACTTTCAACAGCGGACAAGAATGGTTATACAGGTTATGAACAAGTGTTCATGGCGGATAATGACGAGAATCTCCAGGCCATGAAGGAAATCATCTTGCCTATTCGTCAGGATGGCGTTAAAACGAAATGTTATAGTGGTTCCAATTATTTAGTTAGTTCTACTCGTATTACAGGAATGCCTTACATGGGAACTAATAACGGTTGGAGTTGTAACTTTGCTCGGGCAGCTTTGGTTAAGAAATTCTTTTCTAATCTTGAAGATTGTCCGTTGGCAACAGAAAAGGCACCGGACAACTCTACAGAAGCAGATATCATAGCACTTGATGAGGCTGCCGGTACTACCACTAAGGATGTACAGCGTAAGGCTAATGATGACCGTGCCCTCTTCTATTCCGGTTGTGGCGGTGGATTGCGTGGCATCGAGTTTGAACAGATTGCGGGTTTCAACTCAGGTCTGTCTATTGTGAAATGGAGTAACATTCGTACAGACGGTGCTCCTACTTCACACGTTGAATTCCCAGATGTAGATATACCTTTGATTCGTTATGCCGAGATGTTCCTGACTCGCGCGGAAGCCAAATTCCGTTTGAGCGGTGATCCGCAACAGGCACGTGCAGATATCGAAGTATTACGTTCTCGTGCCGGTGCTTCTACACCTGCAACGATTACAGAACAGTTTATTATTGATGAATGGTGCCGTGAATTCTATATGGAAGGACGTCGTCGCAGTGATTTGAACCGTTTCGGATTATTCACCGGTGACAAGTACATTTGGGATTTCAAAGGTGGTGTAGCCGAAGGTAAGAGTGTGGCAAACTATTTTAAGGTATATCCAATTCCTGCCGATGATATTAGAGGTAATGAGAACCTGAGTCAGAACGAGGGCTATTAAACCGTTTTATTTGTAGAACTAAAAAAGCATTATACGATTATGAAAAAAATATTATCAGGAATGTTGCTTGCCGTTCTGTGCATGATGTTGGTTACTTCGTGCGAAAAGGACATGGATAGCAATCCTACATTCCATGAAAACACTACAGGCTTTGTATTGAATATGCCTGCTAATGCCGCTAATAACATATTGGACCTGTTGGCTGCCGATGAGATAACATTTACTACCAGTCAGCCCGATTATGGAGGCATACCTTTGGCTACGAACTACGATGTGGAAATCTCTTTCGAAGACTTTAGCAGTGAAAACCCTGTATATAAAGTTGTGACGAGTTCTACTTCTACAGTTATAGCAATTTCTGGTAGTCGGTTGAATGATGCTGTTGTCAACATGTTCTTGGAAGCCAATGAAGGAGTGGAATATCCTTCTGGTGAGGTGAAAGAACTTTATGTACGTCTGCATGCTAATGTAAACGGACTGGATAAAGGCAGCTGTTATTCCAATGTTATCAAGCTTCAGGTAGTAGCTACCTATCAGGCACCGAGCATCTCACTGCCTGAAAAATTGTATATGGCAGGTTCAAGCATCGGAGTACCATGGGGAACCTGGAAAGAATTTACACCTGTATACGGTTTGCCAGGTAACTATTTTACCGTTGTTTATATTCCTGATGGCGGTGAGTTCAAGTGGGGTACTTATCCGGAACAGTGGTTAGGTTATGCCGATGTCAATCTATATAACGATGTAGCCGGAGCAGGACTGTCTGATAATGGCGGCAACATCAAGGTTGCTAATGGAGGCTGGTATGTACTTTCTTTCAAGGCCAAGATTGACGGTGAGTCTATCAATTATACACTGAATGTACATCCAGCTGCATTCTATATCATTGGTAATGCAACTTCCTCTTGGACCGATTCAGATCCTGCATTGAAATTCACGGTGCCGGCTGACGATACCGAAGCTTGGGTTTCGCCTGAATTTATTGGTGGAGGTGAGATGAGAGCTTATGTAAAAGTAGCCGAATTTGAGTGGTGGCGTACTGAGTTTACCTTGTTCGACGGTACGTTGTTCTGGCGTAATGATAATATTCCTAATAGCTGGGAAGAAACAATGGGTGCAGAATATAGTGTTAAGCCAGCAGCCGGCCAGAAGCTGTATCTCACTATCGGTACACCGGGTGTAGACGCTATAGAGAAAGGTGAGGTGAAATAACCTGAATGATAATCTTTTTTAAAGGAAAAACATTATGAAGAAAAATCTGATATTTGCATGTGCGCTCTTTATGGGAATTGCCTTAGGAGCTTGTACGGAAGATTATACGGATTGGGCTAACCCCCAATCCAACTCTCCCGAAGATCCGGCTGCTAAATATGAAATCGGCTTTGCGGCCGGTGCCGATGCTACGGTTGATATGGATCAGTTTTATGAATCGGTAGCTGAGGAACTACAGGCAACGGATTCTGTCGAAATAGCGTCTTTGTCTTCTACAAATCCCAATGTGGCTTCTATCAAACTGAATAGCATTAATATCAATGGACTGGCAATCAACGCTACTGTCAAGGATGGCAATGTGATAGTCAACACTTTGGAACTGGATTCTGTAGTACGTGATGCGTTTTTCAGTCGTGCTCATGTGGAACGAGTATTTGATGTGAATATGAACGTGGCTGCCAAGCTGAAGAGTGGTGAGGCTGTCAACGTTTCCGGAACATCTCAGGCAAAACTAACTCCCATTTCAACTCCTGCTATCAGTGAAGGAGGTTATGTATTGCTGGGTGACTTTACAGGATGGGATCCTGCTAATCCAACGGCTATGACACCGGTAGCCGATAAAGAAGGTGTATATCAGGTTACTGTAGAGACAACTAACGAGGCTGCCAGCTATTTCAAGTTCTATGCAGCTTATGATGTGAACGGAGGTTGGGATGCTGCCAATGCTGTACAAATGGGATGCCGTGTCAATGGTGATACAAAGACTGAGAACTTTGTGGTATGGACAGGTGATAAGTATAAAGTAGAAACTCCGGCTATTGCAGGAGCGGGTCACTTCATCATTACTCTTGACGTTGTTAACTATACATATTCGGTAGCTCCGGCAACAGCTTATCTTTATATGGCTGGCGACGCTAATGGCTGGAGCCATGTCGACATGCTGGCAAGTCTGGAGTTCAATAACATTTATACGGGCTATATGTACCTCAATCAGAATGGATTTAAGTTCAGTTCCGAACCGAATTGGAATGGTACCAATTACGGAGCCGATTTCAGCACAGCTCCCGATGCGGCCAATATCACGATGATTGAGCCCGAAGGTTTCTATCAGGTAGTGGTTGACTTGAATGAGAAGTCATATACTTTGACTCCTATTGCGATAGGTATTATTGGTAGTGCCACTCCGGGCGGATGGGACAGCGATACGGATATGACTTATAGCATTGAAAATCATTGCTGGATGATTACAACAGATCTGACTGACGGAGAAATTAAATTCCGTGCAAATGATGATTGGGCAATTAGTTGGGGAGGAACTCTGGAGCAACTGACTACTCTGAATGGAGGGAATATTGCAGTAACAGCAGGTAAATATACGATTAATCTTTATCCTTTGTGCGAAGGTAAGGCTTATTGTACAATTGAACCTGCTAATTGATGGAATAATTGAAAAATAGTCAATAGGTAATTCTTTTTGAATGATTATAAGAAGTCTTCTTTCTTGCATTGAATAGTGTCTGAAAGAGGACTTTTTTTATGTTCTCTAAATATTGATTGCTAGTAATTTCATACAAATGTTTTCAGGTTTAGACTTACTTTTTCTTGGCATCATAGTTTATTGAAGCAATGTAGACTTGCTTATCTTTGAATTAACATTTAAAATTTAATGATATGAAGAAATCTTTGTCTTTTTTCTTGTTTTGTATGTTGCTCTCCTTCTTCTACGCCTGCTCGGACAGCAATGACCCTATCCCGGAACCGACTCCTGAACCGGAACCGGAGCCGACTGAAGAATGGATGATTTTGACCGCCACTCCCGACACCTGGGACAACCAAAAGCGGGCGGACATTTCTTATCAGCTTTTGGTGTATTCTTTTGCTGATAGCGACGGAGATGGATGTGGAGATTTCAACGGCGTTACGTCCAAGTTGGATTATCTGCAACAGATGGGAGTAGGGGCCATTTGGCTTTCGCCTATCCATCCGGCCATGTCGTATCATGGATATGATGTGACTGATTACACGACGGTTAATCCGCAATATGGGACGATGGCCGACTTTGAGCGGCTGGTGACGGAAGCACATCAGCGGAATATTAAGGTCTATTTGGACTATGTGATGAACCATACGGGCAAGGAGCATCCTTGGTTTGTCAGTGCCAAGGCGTCGCCAGATAGTGAGTATCGCAACTATTATGTCTTTTCGCAAGATCCGGCTACAGACATTGCGGCTGGAAATATCCCAATGATAGCTACAGAAGGAGCGGCCGGATATAATGCGGGTGAATGGTTCTCGACTACTTCAGCCGATGACGAAATGACGGGATGTTATAAGTTTGTACTCGATTGGGCGGACGCTGCTCATCCTACGTTGACGGTAACTCAGGCCGAAAAACCTGATGCCGACAATCCTGATGCAAGTACCGCTGGCGCCAAGTATTTGTATTACGGGGAGAAAGTTTGCAAAAAGTTCTATGACCGCGGAAATGGAATTTATGATTTGACGGTGGACTTTGCTTCGGCATGGGGCTTCCTGATTCGTACCAGCAACACGACATGGGACGGGGGAACGAAATACGGCGCTTCGTCCAAATCTTCCAAGATAAAGCTGGGTGAACCTTTTGCGTTGGATAACAAGACGGCTGCTGATATCTTGTTTGAGTCGATGAACTTGTGGTACTACCATTCGCATTTTTATACTGACTGGTTTGCCGACCTGAATTATGGAAAGGTGGATGCCGTGGCGACCAATCCTACTTACCTTGCTATGGTTGATGCAGCCAAAGACTGGGTGGACAAAGGTGTGGATGGGTTGCGTCTGGACGCCGTGAAGCATATCTATCACAATGCGACGTCCGATGAAAATCCACGTTTCCTGAATACTTTTTACCATGATATGAATACCTATTATAAGCAGACGGGCAAGACGGATGACTTCTATATGGTAGGCGAAGTTCTTTCGGAGCACAACGAGGTAGCGCCTTATTATGCCGGTCTTCCTGCCTTGTTCGAGTTTTCCTTCTGGTATCGGTTGGAGTGGGCCATTAATAACGCGACCGGCTGCTACTTTGCCAAGGATATCATGAGCTATCAGCAGGAATATGCGTCTTATCGTAGTGATTATATTGAAGCGACGAAGCTATCCAACCACGATGAAGACCGCACAGCATCCAAACTGGGTAAGTCGGCCGACAAATGCAAGCTGGCGGCAGCCGTATTGCTGACGGCAGCGGGTTCTCCTTACATATATTATGGAGAAGAACTTGGATTGTATGGTACGAAGGACAAAGGCGATGAATATGTACGTGGTCCGATGTTGTGGGGCGACAGCTACACTACTTCCTATACGGACAAGGTGGATGCAGGAGTGGCTTCAGCTGTAAAGCCTGTGGTTGACCAGCAGGCGGACGAAAGCTCGTTGCTGAACACTTACATCTCCTTTGCACGTCTTCGAAATACCTATCCCTCTTTGGCTGAAGGAACCATGAGCAGGCATTCTGTTTATAATGAGACGAATGAAACCTATAAGTCGTTAGCTGCCTGGTATATGACAAAGGATGAAGAAAAGATGTTTGTGCTTCATAATTTTGGAGGAGCGGATATTCAGTTTCCTTTGACTGATGATGTAGAAAAGGCTGTCGCTGTATCAGGGAGTGCGGAACAGACTATTGAAGAAGGGCAGACGCTTGTGAAATTGGGGGCCTATTCTTCTGTGGTATTTAAGCTGAAATAGAAAGTTATTTATAAATCCATGTCAGCACTCGGTTGAGCCACTTCCAGCGGAAGCGGAACCAACGTCGGGTGCTGATTTGTTTTCCACCGAAACGAAGAACGAATTCGCGATAACCATGGCGGCGGAAGGGAAGGCCTACGTCCAGAAACTCCAGATGGCGGTATCCCTGCTGGCGGGCATCGTCTAAGGCTTTCCATACAGCCAATACGCCAGGATATTGCAAGGCGTAGGTTTTGCGCATGCCGCCCGAAAACCAAAGGTAAGCATTGTCGCCCGAGTAGATACAGGCACTACCACCGATAATCTTATTTTTGTAAGTGACGATAAAGATGCGGCTTTGCCGCTGAGGGTCGGTAGCCTGTAGGGCCAGTTGTCGGAAGAATTCCCGACTGGGGAAATGACGGCGTATTTTCCATGAATAGACGTGGTGCAGCATATGGGCAAATTCTTTGATTTCGTCGATAGTGCGTGCCACACGTACTTCGGCACCGTTCTTCAGACCTTTCTTTATCTGGCGGATGCGTGACGGGCTGAAACGTACTTCTGTGCGAGGTGTATCATGCAGGGAATTGCGCACGCGTAGCCAGTTGATAGGAAAGTAACTGCATGAGCGGAACGAACGGTAGCCGAAACGGGCGTCGGGCAAGTTACGGAATTCGATGAGGAAACAGCTTCGGAGAGCTTCTTCAGTAAGCCGCTGGAGCATGTCCCTGAAAACAGCTTCGCGATCGATGCCTTCGATCAGGTATTCGCCGTTGCCGAAGACTTCACAACGATGGATGATACTAGGCGGAAACAGGCGTACACTGCGACGGACAACGGCCAGCAGCTTGGCAACGGGCTGCCCCTCGAGACTGGCCACGATGAGTAGGGGACTGTAACCTGGTGTCGCCTCGTAGATGCGGAACAGGGTCGTCGAATGGAAGGTATCATTTCCCGGCAGGGGAGGAATGTCGCTTCCTGTGTGATATGTCGTCAGTTTCAAAGGCATCGACGGCAAATTTAGAAAATATTCTCGTATCTTTGCAACGTTTATCAAGTTTAATCAGGAAGAGATTGCTCTCTTCGCTACAAATAGATGATTCAGTTATGGAAAGTTTCAGCGAATTGATAAAGAACCGTCGCAGCATGCGCAAGTTTACGGACGAAGAATTGACGCAGGAAGAAGTGGTAACGCTGATGAAGGCGGCTCTGATGGCGCCGACATCAAAGCGAAGCAATGCCTGGCAGTTTGTCGTGGTAGACGATAAAGAGACGCTTCAGAAGTTGTCTCGTTGCAAGGAACAGGCTTCGCAGTTTATAGCCGATGCGGCGCTGGCGGTGGTGGTCATGGCAGACCCGATGGGCAGCGACGTGTGGATCGAAGATGCCTCTATCGCTTCCATCTACCTACAACTGCAGGCCGAAGACTTGGGGTTGGGCAGCTGCTGGGTTCAGGTGCGCGAACGTTTTGCTGCACCAGGTGTGACGTCGAACGAATATGTGCACGATGTGCTTGATATTCCCCTGCAGCTTCAGGTGCTCAGCATCATCGCCATCGGTCACAAAGGTATGGAGCGCAAGCCCTTCAACGAGGAACACCTGCAATGGGAAAAAATCCATCTGAACAGATACGGAGGAAACGACGGTGAGTGCGGCGAAGGCGAATAACAACAAGGATACCTACAAGGCTACTGGCATTACGCTGATGGTCTTCGGCGTGCTCTACCTGCTAGACAAACTGGTGCACTTTGCGGCACTGGGGTTGCCGTGGGTCATGCAGAAGGACAACTTTCTGCTCTATACGGCCATCATTTTCCTGCTGGTCAAGCACGACAAATCAGTCGGCCTGGTGCTGGCTGGCCTTTGGCTGGTGCTGAACTTTGGGCTGATTACTGCTCTGCTGGGCACCATGTCAGCCTACCTGCTGCCGCTGGCCCTGCTGGTGATAGGTATCATCCTCTATTTTATAGCTACGAGATAACGAAACGAAATCCATGATAAAAAGAAGTATAGAAGATACATCCATCGTGTTCATAGGTGCGGGCAACTTGGCCACCAACCTGGCCCATGCCTTCTACCGCAAAGGCTTTCGGGTGGTACAGATATACAGCCGTACGGAGGATTCGGCCCGTACACTGGCTCAGGCCGTTGAGGCCGACTATACCACGAGCCTTGCGAGCGTAGTGCCCGATGCGCAACTCTACATCGTGTTGCTCAAGGACGACGCTTTGGTGGAGTTACTGCCGCAGATTGTAGCAGGTAAGGGGAAAGGACTTTGGGTACATACGGCAGGAAGCATCCCGATGGACATCTGGAAGGGGCATGTGGAGCGTTATGGCGTGTTCTATCCCTTGCAGACTTTCAGTAAGAGTCGCTTGGTGGACTTCCACGAAATTCCTGTCTTTGTGGAAGGCAGTTCGGACGAAGAAGTGCATTTCCTCAAGCAGATAGCCTCGGCCTTGTCGCGCAAGGTGCTGGAAGCCAATTCTGAACAACGGCGCAATCTTCATTTGGCAGCTGTTTTCACCTGCAACTTCACCAACCACATGTATGCATTGGCCGAACATCTGCTGCAGAAGCACGGCTTGCCTTTCGACGCCATGCTGCCCCTCATCGACGAGACGGCACGCAAGGTGCACGAGCTTTCTCCTCGATTGGCGCAGACGGGTCCTGCTGTTCGTTATGACATGGGTGTCATCGGTAAGCACCTCGACATGTTGGCCGACGAACCCGAGATGCAGCAGCTCTATCGCCTGCTTAGCGACGATATCCATCGGCTGGTATAGGCTTTTTGCAGGAAAGCACTGTTTTCTTGCAAAGAACTCATCGCTTTCTGCTCGAGAAAACAATGCTTTCTATTTTTGAACCTTTAGTGAAACCCAATTAAACGAATGATCCTATCGTGAGTACTATCAATTATGATTTAAAGAAGATACGTGCTTTGCTCTTTGATGTGGACGGCGTGCTCAGTGCAAACGTCATTCCCATGAGCTCCGAAGGCGAGCCTATGCGCACTGTCAACATCAAGGATGGCTATTCGCTCCACCTGGCAGCCAAGATGGGGGTGCTGCTTGGTATCATTACAGGTGGACGGACCGAGGCTGTACGCCGCCGTTTTCTTTCTTTGGGCTTGAAGGAAGAAAATATTTACCTGGGCTCGTCGGTCAAGATACATGACTATCGTGACTTTCGCGATCGTTATGGTTTGTGCGACGAAGAGATACTCTACGTAGGCGACGACATCCCCGACCTTGAGGTGATGCGTACCTGTGGCCTTCCCTGCTGTCCGCGCGATGCAGCCCCCGAGGTGAAGGCTGTGGCTCGTTACATTTCGTATGCCGACGGTGGTTATGGCGTAGGGCGCGACGTGGTGGAGCAAGTCCTCAAGGTACAGGGCCTTTGGATGGCCGACGAGAGGGCTTTCGGTTGGTAGTTATTGGTATTTATTATTCACTGTATATTGTTTTTATGCTGGACAATCTGAAGAAATACAAAGTGATTTTGGCGAGCAATTCGCCTCGGCGCAAGGAACTGCTTTCTGGTTTGGGCATCGACTACGAAGTGCGCACTTTGCCTGATGTTGATGAATCATATCCTGAAACGTTGCAAGGTGGTGATATCCCTCTGTACATAGCTCGCGAGAAAGCAGCTGCCTATCGCGACCTGATGCAGGCCGACGAGCTGATGATAACGGCCGATACCATCGTTTGGTTGGACGGTCGTGTGCTGGGTAAACCTCGTGATCGTGAGGATGCCTTGCTGATGCTTCGTAACCTGTCGGGGCGCACGCATGAAGTATTTACAGGAGTTTGTATAACAACGACGGAGTGGCAGCGTAGCTTTTCAGCACAGACCGAGGTACGCTTTGCACAGCTGACGGAAGAAGAAATCTGTTGGTATGTAGACCATTACCGTCCGATGGACAAAGCAGGAGCCTATGGCGTACAGGAGTGGATAGGCTTCGTAGGGGTGGAGTACATCTCAGGTAGCTATTTCAATATCATGGGCTTGCCTGTACAACGACTCTATCGTGAACTGAAGTCTGTAGAGTGATGCCAAACACGCAATACGAAGAACGTTTGGGTACCGACCGTATGCTGCCGTTGGTCTTTCGCATGGCACTGCCAGCGGTAGCTGCCCAATTGGTCAATCTGCTTTATACGTTGGTAGATCGTGTCTACATCGGCCATATCCCTGATATAGGTACCGATGCGTTGGCAGGGGTGGGGGTGACGAGTTCGGTTATCATCCTTATTTCAGCCTTTTCGGCCATTGTAGCTGGAGGTGGTGCTCCGTTGGCAGCTATTGCTTTAGGGCAAGGGCATCGTGAACGGGCAGGGAAGATATTGGGTAATGGCTTTGTACTGTTGGTACTTTTTGCTGTGGTTACTTCGACCGTTTCCTATCTTTTCATGAAGCCCATTCTGACCTCTATCGGTGCATCAACCCACACGTTGCCCTATGCGGTAGACTATCTTTCCGTTTACTTGTTGGGTACCCTTTTTGTTGAGGTGGCCGTGGGGCTTAATACATTTATAAATTGTCAGGGACGGCCAGGTGTGGCCATGTGCTCGGTCATTATCGGAGCTGTGCTTAATATTGTGCTCGATCCTCTTTTCATTTTTACTTTTGGTATGGGAGTGAAGGGAGCTGCTTTGGCCACTATCCTGTCTCAGGCGTGCAGTGCCGTGTGGGTACTGGCATTCCTTACCTCCAAGCGTGCTTCGCTACAGCTCAAACGCAGGTATTTGCAGCTGGATCGTCGTATCGTGGGGGCTACGTTGGCTTTGGGCCTTTCGCCCTTCATTATGGCCAGTACTGAGAGTTTGGTGGGGTTCGTGCTGAACGGTAGTTTGGAACGCTATGATGACATCTACGTCAGTGCATTGGCAGTGATGCAGGCGGCTATGCTTTGTGTCAGCGTGCCGCTGGCAGGTTTTGCCCAAGGTTTTGTTCCTGTAGTTAGCTATAATTTTGGGCACGGTAACCGTGAGCGAGTGAAGGAATGCTTCAAGATAGTGGTGACTGTGATGTTTCTCTTCAATTTCCTACTAGTATTGTTGATGATACTTTTCCCTTCGTTGGTGTCTGCTATCTTTACTAGTGATGCACATTTGACGGAAACCGTGACTCGCACGATGCCTGTATTTCTGGCTGGTATGACCATTTTCGGGCTGCAACGTGCTTGTCAGAACATGTTTGTCGCTTTGGGGCAGGCTAAGGTGTCTATCTTCATTGCCTTGCTTCGCAAGGTTATTTTGTTGGTGCCATTAGCCTTGTTGTTACCCCGATGGATGGGTGTGATGGGGATCTTTGCTGCTGAAGGAATCTCCGATGCCGTGGCTGCTATCTGCTGTACTACGATTTTTGCTTTCTTCTTTCCCCGTATATTGGCAAGGATGAAGGTTGCATAACCTTTCACAAGTTTAATATTATATATACTGCTGTAGATTTTACGTGACTTTTACAGTTGCTTTTCCTCAACTTATGTGGTATTATTCCCCAAATTAGTCTGTTTCTGTGTAGAATTTATTCTTTTAATTGCTTGTTTTATAGGTGGTTGCTTCTGGAACGGAATTGTGGCATTACATTTGTCCTTAGTTAGGCAGATAGCTTGATCAACTATTCTATTCAATAAGTGTTTTAACTATTAAACTTTACGATTATGAAAAAATTGTTTTTTGTAGCAGCTATGACATTGAGTTTAGGAACCGCAGCTTTTGCAACAACTGTCGATACGAACGATATGATGACCGTTCAAGTAATGGATGATTTTGTTCCCGTTAAATTGGAAGAAGTTCCTCAGGCTGTAGTTGATGCTGTAACCAAAGCTTATCCTGAGCAAACGCTGAAGGAAGCGGCTGTACGTCAGGAAGAAGAATCTGAGACACAGATCTATAAACTGACATTAGTGGCAGAAGACGGAACAGAAACGTCAGTCCTCTTTACTGATAAAGGTGAAGAAGTGAAATGAGACTTGCTGTTCGTAGAATGAATATTTTTTAAGAGACAGGCTGGGAGTAGTAGGAAAAGCTTCCGGCTTGTTTCTTTTTTGTACTTTAATACCAACGTTTTTAATTGGCAATGTCGGCCATTAGCGGTATGTCCTCTTCATGGATACCATGTCTGATAAGGATATCGCGGTCTTTATTGAACAAATCCAGAAAGTCACTTTTACTTCCATACATTGCGATTGCTTTTCCGTAGCGTTCGGCTGCAACGTCAGGTTTATGTTGTACCCATGCCACGTGTCCTGCATTGAGCCAGTCTGTAGCAAGGACTTGTTTTTCTTGCAGTAGCTTCTGATAATATTTATCGGCTTGCTCATATTTTTCAGTCATGAAAGAACACCAAGCGATCCCTCTCCAGGCTTTTATGGAATAGCTGTCCAGAAAATCCATCTTAAAAAAATATTGCAACGCTTCCTTGTATTCTTCCAATTCGGCATGGCAACTTCCAATAAAGAATAGTATGTTGGCGTTTTCGGGCTGTATGCCTTCCGCTTTCTGATAGTAATCTAAGGCCATGCTGAAATTGTGTATTTGTCGGTAACAGGTGGCTAAGTGACGTATGGTCCACAGATGGTCAGGCTTCAGGATATCCGCCTTCCGATAGGCTTCGATGGCTTCTGCATATTTCTTTTCTTTCTGCAGGCAATAACCAATTTTCTGAAAGAGGTCTGCATGGGCTTTGTTCTTAGCTTCTAGTCGTCTGTAGAGCACAAGGGCTTCGGAATAGTGTTCCTTACGGAAGTGGAAGTCAGCTATAGTAGTCAATAATTCAGGCTTATCCAGAATGCCTTTGAGGATAGGTAAGTCATAGAAAGCGAAATCATCCTTAAAGGGGTCTTCGAATTCACGTCGGCGTGGGTTTAGCTTGAAGAAACGGTATAGGTCGTGTATATATTGGTTGCTAATGACTTCGGGGCGTTCGGCATACTGTTTCATCATTTTGGCCTGCTCGTTGTCCATTATCTCATTCAATTCTTGAGGGGTAAGCTGGTGTAACATGAGGTTTCGTTGGGATGGAGGTAATTGGGCCATGGTGAAGCAGAGTGAGTATTTGTCGCTATTGCAAAAGAAACCTGATTGTAGGATAACATTCAAGACTGCATTTTCACCTGTATCTGACGGACCGAATAGGGTCGACACGCTGGAATGTAGCGGATCGAATGGATAGAACCAATTGGATAACTGGCCGAAGAAGGGGCCTGATTTCAATTGTGCAAATGTACTCATATAGATGTCTGCACCTTCCATCTGCATTTCATTCATTTCACGAATCTTATCTCCTAACCCTGATTTCTCGAAAGTATTTTCCCAATCGGGATTACGATCGTTTTCGTCTGCTGTTTCTTCCAACCCAAGTTTCATTCCTTTGATCATGCTGACATTCTTTATCATTTCAGGAATGATTTCTTCACGCATTTTTTTGTCTATCTTTTCAGTTTCCTGACTTTGCAGTAATTGGAGACTAATACGGTTCAGTTCTTTCCCTAACCATCCGTTTTCGTCAGATAGGTTGATGCGCGATTTCAGTTCTGGATAGAGCAGGCATTGGTCGGGGTATGTGTTCAGAGTTAGGAGTAGACCGATCAGTGCACGTTGTCTCACAATAGTTTCTTGGTGCTGGCTGGCTTCAAGTAGCCACAGGCACTTGCGAATGTCGAAACAGGCTTGAAGACTCATGGTTACGGCACTTACAACCAAACAAAGGTCAATGGAACGTAATAAACTAGAAGAAAGGAATGCTTGTGCTTGAGTGTCCTCTTCGGCCGTCCATTCACTATTACCCCAAATGGATTGGAATAACTTTTGGTTTGTTTCTTCATGGCGTTTCTGCAGGTGGTTGAAGCTTTGGTTGTTGTCGGTAATTAGCCTACATACGGCCACGTCGTCCTGAAATGTTTCCAGTGCATGCAGGCATCCGTCCAGACGAACAGCTGTATGGCGATTCTTGTAGTGTAATGTCTGGTAATAGCCATAGGCAGAAGATGTTTCGTCGAGCAATATCAGTCGTGCTTGGTTAGCAATAGCCCATGTCTCTGCTAGGAGTTTTATATATAGTTTGCCTCGTTCAGGATCGTCTACGCCTTGCTTCATATATTGCAGCATGTAGTTATAAGAAGTCTGTGCTTGTTCCAATCGATTATGTAATATCCAGTCGGGACAGGTTGCCAACATGGAGGCCAGTTGGGTTTGTGCTTCTTTCAGGCGTTTGCCTTTTAGTAGAGCAATGATACTGTTATGTTGTTCGTTGATGGTTTGTTCGTCCATAATAGAATAATGTGGTGTCCAATCGGGAGCAAAGATAGTGTAATTATATCGGATTTCCATTGTTTTTGCCTACCTTTGCACCCGTAAAAATGTTTAGGTGAAATAGATATGGCAGGATTGAATACTCCCACAGCGTTGGGTACAGAAAACATTGGAAAATTATTGATGCAGTATGCCGTTCCTGCAATTATTGCGATGACGGCTTCTTCTTTGTATAATATGGTCGACAGTATCTTTATCGGCCATGGTGTAGGGCCATTGGCCATTTCGGGCCTGGCGTTGACTTTCCCGTTGATGAACCTTGCGGCGGCTTTCGGTTCGTTGGTTGGTGTGGGGGCTTCCACGCTGGTGTCGGTCAAGTTGGGCCAAAAGGATTATGATACGGCTCAACGCGTATTGGGTAATGTTTTAGTACTGAATATTTTACTAGGTGTTGCTTTTACGTTAGTGGTGATGCCATTTCTTGATCCCATTCTTTATTTTTTCGGTGGTAGTGATGATACAGTGCCTTATGCACGTGACTATATGGAAATTATTCTTATCGGCAATGCTGTTACGCACTTGTACCTTGGATTGAATTCTGTGCTGCGTTCCTCTGGGCATCCGCGGAAAGCAATGTATGCCACAGTAGCTACGGTTGTTATCAATACTATTCTCGACCCTTTGTTTATTTATGGCTTCGGGTGGGGTATCCGTGGTGCAGCCATTGCTACGATATTGGCCCAGATTATAGCGTTGCTTTGGCAGTTCAAGTTGTTTAGTAATCGTAATGAATTGCTTCATTTTCATCGTGGCATATTCCGTTTGAAGCGCAAGATTGTGGTCGATTCGTTGGCTATCGGCATGTCACCGTTTCTGATGAATATGGCTGCCTGTTTTATTGTCATTCTGATTAACCAGGGATTGAAACGTCATGGCGGCGATTTGGCTATCGGTGCATTTGGTATTGTCAATCGTCTGGTATATATTGTCGTAATGATTGTGATGGGATTGAATCAGGGGATGCAGCCTATAGCTGGCTATAATTATGGAGCGCAACTCTATCAGCGTGTTACCAAGGTGTTGAAACTGACCATTGTATATGCTACGGTCGTAACGACTTTTGGCTTTGTTGTAGGTATGGCTGTACCGCGACTGGTTGTGAGTATCTTTACTTCGGACGCCGAACTGATAGATTTGTCGGCTCGTGGACTGCGCATTATCGTTATGTTTTTCCCTATAATAGGTTTTCAGATGGTAACAGCCAATTTCTTTCAGAGTATAGGTATGGCTGGAAAGGCTATTTTCTTGTCGCTGTCTCGTCAGTTGTTGATTCTGCTTCCATGTCTGCTGATCCTACCACATTTCTTTGGCGCGTTAGGTGTATGGATCAGTATGCCTGTGTCCGATTTGTTGGCTAGTATTATTGCTGCAGTCATGTTGTTGTTGCAGTTTCGTAAATTTCACAAAGCGGCGGTTCGTCAGTCTTTATCTGTGTGAAACATTTTTTGCTATGTGTTCGTTCGTTTGCGTGAGATTTTTTATATTTGCCTGCAGCAAACGTGTTAATAATAAAGGTTTATGGAATATTTTGTAGTGAATATTGGCCGTCAGTTGGGAAGCGGCGGGCGCGAGATAGGCGAACGCCTGGCTCATCGGTTGAATATATCTTTTTATGATAAAGAGCTGATTCAGTTGGCATCGGAAGAAAGTGGATTGTGCCGTGAGTTTTTTGAAAAAGCGGATGAACGCCCTTCTCAAGGCATTATGGGCGGATTGTTTGGTATGCGTTTCCCGTTTATAGGTGATGGAACTATTCCGACCAACAATTGTTTGAGTAATGATTCATTGTTTAAAGTACAAAGTGATGTTATTCGTCGGTTAGCTCATGAGAAGTCGTGCCTTTTTGTGGGACGTTGTGCTGACTATATTTTGCGTGATCATCCTCGCTGTGCCAATATATTTATATCTTCAACGCCAGAAGATAGGATGGAACGTTTGTGCCGTATTCACGGCATATCCAAGGAAGAGGCTGAGGAAATGATGGAAAAGGCGGATAAAAAGCGTTCGGAATATTACAATTATTATAGTTATAAAACGTGGGGAGCTGCTGCTACCTATCATCTGTGTATCGATTCGTCTGTTTTGGGTATTGCCGGTACGGTAGATTACATAGAGGAGTTTGTGCGCAAGAAACTGAATTTGGATATTACTGTCCGTTGATGGATATTCGTTATACGGTTTGAAAATATAAATCAGGCGCAGATTGTACAGCCTTTTGAAGTGTGCAATTTGCGTCTGATATTTTTATATTCCTCAAGGAGGATACTAAAGCATGGCCAACAGAATCATTTGACCGGCAATGATACGCAGGAACATGGACAGCGGGTATACGGTAGAATAACCAACCGAAGGTGCATCGTTGCCCGATACTACTTGATTGGCATAGGCCAGTGCAGGGGGATCTGTATTACTACCGGCGATAAGACCCATCAGAGTGAAGTAGTTGACTTTGAAATAAAGACGCGCTATGGCACCGATAATGAGTAGTGGAATAACTGTGATGAGGAAACCGTAACCGACATACAATAAACCGTCTCCATGCACCACTGTTTGTACAAAATGCTCACCTGCCTCTATTCCTACACTTGCCAGGAAGAGTACAATACCTATTTCGCGTAACATCAGATTGGCACTCATTGTGGTATAGGTTACTAGTTTTAACTTGTGTCCAAAACGCCCAATGAGGATGGCTACTACCAGCGGTCCACCAGCTAAACCTAGTTTTACGGGAGTAGGCATGCCTGGGAAAGCGATAGGTAGACTACCCAATACGATACCCATGAAAATACCGACAAAGATTGTGACGATGTTCGGAGTATCCAGACGCTTTAACTGGTTGCCCAATACACCAGCTACCCGTTCTACAGCATCCTGCTGGCCTACGACCATAACGCGGTCACCTACCTGAAGAATTAGGTTCGGATCAGCGAACAAGTCCATACCAGAACGATTTACGCGGGTTACATTGACACCATACATGCTACGGAAGTGCATACTTCCTAATTTCTTTCCGTTTATTTCTGATTTGGTGACCAAAATTCGTCTGGAGACCATCGGCATGTCTTGTTTTTCCCAGTCTACTTGAATTTCTTTACCGATGAAAGCAGTGATGGCTTCAGCATCTTCTTCAGAACAAACAATGAACAGTTGGTCTCCAGTATAAAATACCGTTTCATGATTGGGGATACTGACATGGCCTTCGTGACGGATACGCGAGCAGACAAACGGACGTCCCAGGAAATCTTTTACCTGTAACAGCGTCTTTCCGTTGATGGATTCATTGCGTACCTCCAGATGCATGTTGTGGGGCTTGTGCTTCGTATCATTGTCTTGTACTTTAATTTGCTCATCTTCTTTGGAAAGGGAAATACGGAAGATGTAACGGATAGCAATAATGGAGCCGATGATACCTACGACGCCGAGCGGATATGCGCAGGCATAACCCAAAGCTATAGGTTCACCTGTGTAGTTCAGCTGGTTCAGAGCTTCTTGGGCAGCACCGAGACCTGGTGTATTGGTTACGGCACCATATAATATACCAATCATCATTGGTAGGTCCACACGGCCGTTGGCTATAAAATAAATAGCCAATGTAACAGCAATATTCAGCAAAACGATGCCGACAGCAAGCAGATTTAATGTCATACCGCCTTTTTTGAAAGACGAGAAGAACGACGGCCCTACTTGTAAACCAATGCAGAATACAAATAGAATAAGACCGAATTCACGTAGGAAATGCAGAATGTGAATTTCTCCTGTAAATCCCAGATGTCCCATCAGAATACCCGCGAAGAGTACGAATGTAACTCCTAATGATACTCCAAAGAACTTGATTTTACCCAGCAGTACACCTAGTGAAATGACAAAGGCATAAAGGCACACAATATGTGCTACGGAAGCTGGGTCCCATAACAAGCTTTCTAACCAATTCATAATATTTTTAACACATCTTTATTTGTAGTTGAAAAACAATTCTGCAAAATTAGCTAATTCAACAATTGTAGCCAAAGTTTTTTCTTAATTTTTCGATTTTGCAATGTCGACTTGACACTTGTTTAGTGGTAGGTATGAAATTTCACTAAAAAGGATTGTCTTTAATTTGATTTGAGTATATTTGCATGTCTATTGACGACAAAATGATGAATAGTATTTATCTATTTTAAATTTATAAACTATGGCAGACAGTAAAGAAAAACTCTTCTCTGACTTTTCTCCTGTTACCACTGAGCAGTGGATGGAAAAAGTAACAGCAGACCTTAAGGGGGCTGATTTTGAGAAGAAACTCGTTTGGAAGACAAACGAAGGATTTAAAGTGAAACCTTTCTACCGTAAGGAAGACCTTGAAGGACTTAAGACAACGGATGCACTTCCTGGTGAATTCCCTTATTTGAGAGGTAACAAGAAAGACAACAATGAGTGGCTGGTACGTCAGGAAATCAGAGTAGACGATGTGAAGGATGCTAATGCCAAGGCCTTGGATATCCTGAACAAAGGAATTGATTCTTTGTCGTTCCATGTAAAGGCCAAGGAACTGAATGCCGCTTATCTGGAAATGTTGCTCGAAGGTATTTGTGCAGAATGTGTCGAGTTGAACTTTTCCACTTGCCAAGGGCATGTTGTTGATTTGGCCAATTTGTTGGTAGAATATTTCCAGAAGAAGGGATATGACCTGAACAAGTTGCATGGTTCTATTAACTTCGACTATTTGAACAAGATGTTGGTTAAGGGCAAGGAAAAAGGTAGCTTGGTAGATACGGCCAAGGCACTGATTGCCGCTACGGCTGCTTTGCCCGAATATCGCGTCATCAATGTGAATGCGCTTACTCTGAACAATGCAGGTGCTTATATTTATCAGGAACTGGGATACGCATTGGCATGGGGTAATGAATATATGAATCAACTGACCGAAGCTGGCATTCCTGCTGCAACGGTTGCCAAAAAAATCAAGTTCAATTTTGGTATCAGCTCCAATTATTTCTTGGAAATTGCCAAGTTCCGCGCTGGACGTATGTTGTGGGCCGATATCGTGAATTCGTATCTGGCCGAAGGCGACTGTAAGTGTGCTGCCCAGATGAAGATACATGCTGAAACATCTTCTTTCAACCTGACAGTTTTTGATTCGTATGTGAACCTGCTCCGTACGCAGACCGAAGCAATGAGTGCCGCTCTTGCAGGTGTTGATTCTATGACGGTGGTTCCTTTCGACAAGGCATACGAGACTCCGAATGATTTCTCTGAACGTTTGGCACGTAACCAGCAGCTGTTGCTGAAAGAAGAATCTCATTTCGACAAAGTGATTGATCCAGCTGCCGGTTCCTATTATATTGAAAACTTGACAGTGTCCATTGCCAAGCAGGCTTGGGATTTGTTCCTGGCTGTTGAGGATGAAGGTGGTTTCTATGCAGCAGTGAAGGCCGGCAAGGTACAGGAAGCTGTGAATGCCAGCAACAAGGCTCGTCACGAAGCTGTGGCCAAGCGTAAGGAGATTCTGTTGGGTACCAACCAGTATCCTAACTTCACCGAGCTGGCTGGCGAAAAGCGTCCGTTGGAAGCTGTTTGCTGCTGTGGTGGCGGGCACCATGATACTTGCGAAAAGGATGTTCCTTCTTTGAATTTCGACCGTGCCGCCAGCGAATTCGAGGCTCTGCGTCTGCAGACTGAAACTTCCGGCAAGCGTCCGAAAGCATTCATGTTGACGATTGGTAACTTGGCTATGCGTCAGGCACGTGCACAGTTCTCTTGTAACTTCCTGGCTTGCGCCGGATACGAAGTGGTGGACAACCTGGGCTTCTCTACTGTAGAAGAGGGCGTTGAAGCTGCCGTAGCTGCGAAGGCCGACATTGTAGTACTCTGCTCGAGCGATGACGAATATGCCGAGTATGCAGTTCCTGCATTCAAGGCTTTGAATGGTCGTGCCATGTTCATCGTTGCCGGAGCTCCTGCCTGCATGGACGAACTGAAGGCTGCCGGTATCGAGAATTTCATCCATGTTCGTGTCAACGTGCTGGAAACATTGAAAGAATACAACGCTAAACTTTTGAAGTAAGATGAGAAAAGATTTTAAAAACTTAGATATATATGCCAATTTCAAGCCCGTCAATGGTGCTGAATGGCAGAAGGCTAACGGCATTGAGGCTGATTGGAAGACGCCGGAACACATCAACGTGAAGCCTGTTTATACCAAAGAAGACCTCGAAGGTATGGAACATCTGGATTATGCTGCCGGTATTCCTCCTTACCTGCGTGGCCCGTACTCTGTAATGTACACCCTGCGTCCCTGGACAATCCGTCAGTATGCAGGCTTTTCTACGGCCGAAGAATCGAATGCATTTTATCGCCGTAATCTGGCTTCCGGTCAGAAAGGTTTGTCTGTAGCGTTCGATTTGGCTACGCATCGCGGTTACGACCCCGACAACGAACGTGTAGTGGGTGACGTTGGTAAGGCCGGTGTATCCATCTGCTCGCTGGAGAACATGAAGGTGTTGTTCGATGGTATTCCCTTGAACAAGATGTCCGTATCTATGACGATGAACGGTGCCGTACTGCCCGTCATGGCGTTCTATATCAATGCCGGTCTGGAGCAGGGTGCCAAGCTTGAAGAAATGGCCGGTACCATCCAGAACGATATTCTGAAGGAATTCATGGTGCGTAATACCTATATCTACCCGCCTGCATTCTCCATGAAGATCATTTCCGACATCTTTGAATATACTTCGCAGAAGATGCCGAAGTTCAACTCCATCTCCATCTCCGGTTACCACATGCAGGAAGCTGGTGCTACTGCAGATATCGAGTTAGCTTATACCTTGGCCGACGGTCTGGAATACCTCCGTGCCGGTGTGGGTGCCGGACTGGACATCGATGCTTTTGCACCACGTCTGTCTTTCTTCTGGGCCATCGGTACCAACCACTTCATGGAAATTGCCAAGATGCGTGCCGCACGTATGTTGTGGGCTAAGATTGTAAAGCAGTTCAACCCGAAGAATCCGAAGTCATTGGCTTTGCGTACACACTCTCAGACTTCAGGTTGGTCATTGACCGAGCAGGATCCATTCAACAACGTAGGTCGTACCTGTATCGAGGCTATGGCAGCCGCATTGGGACATACGCAGTCTTTGCACACCAACGCCCTCGACGAGGCTATCGCTTTGCCTACCGACTTCTCTGCACGTATCGCGCGTAATACGCAGATCTATATTCAGGAAGAGACCAATATCTGTAAGAACGTTGACCCGTGGGGTGGTTCCTACTATGTAGAGTCGCTGACCAATGAGATTGCCCACAAGGCATGGGAGCACATCCAGGAAATCGAGAAGCTGGGCGGTATGGCCAAGGCTATCGAAACCGGTATCCCCAAGATGCGTATCGAAGAGGCTGCCGCACGTACGCAGGCTCGTATCGACAGCGGTGCGCAGACCATTGTCGGTGTGAACAAGTACCGCCTCGAGAAGGAAGCTCCGATTGATATCCTTGAGATTGACAATACGGCAGTTCGTCAGGAACAGCTGGAGAACCTGAAGCGTCTGAAGGAAGGACGTAATCAAGCAGAAGTGGACAAGGCACTGGATGCCATCACCGAATGTGTGAAGACAGGCAAGGGCAACTTGCTGGAATTGGCTGTTGAGGCTGCCCGTGTTCGCGCTACTTTGGGAGAAATCTCGTATGCTTGCGAGAAAGTTGTAGGACGTTATAAAGCAGTAATCAGAACTATTTCAGGCGTGTATTCATCAGAAAGTAAGAGCGATGCAGACTTCGCCAAGGCATGTGAACTGTGCGAGAAGTTTGCCAAGAAGGAAGGCCGTCAGCCCCGTATCATGATTGCCAAGATGGGTCAGGACGGTCACGACCGTGGTGCGAAGGTAGTAGCAACCGGTTATGCCGACTGCGGTTTCGACGTAGATATGGGACCGTTGTTCCAGACTCCGGCCGAGGCTGCCCGTGAGGCTGTTGAGAACGACGTGCATGTAGTAGGTGTGTCTTCACTGGCTGCTGGTCACAAGACTTTGATTCCACAAATCATTGCCGAACTGAAGAAGTTGGGCCGTGAGGATATTGTAGTGATTGCCGGTGGTGTAATCCCCGCACAAGACTATGACTTCCTGTACAAGGCTGGTGTAGCCGCTATCTTTGGCCCCGGTACTTCGGTTGCCAAGGCTGCTTGCCAGATTTTGGAGATCTTGATGGATGAAGAATAATCTTCTAAAAAGAGGATGAATAAAGGAAGGGATGGGAAGTAATTTTCCTATCCCTTTTTTGTTGGCTTTTAAAAAATATTGTACCTTAGCTCCGAAATGTCAAGAATGTATACTATGAAAAAAATAGTTTATGCCATTTGTTTGTTGGTTATGTTGATTGTGACAAAGGCACAGGCACAGTTCAATTCGGAGCTGAGTTTTGCTCGTATAGGTTTGGAGGAGGGTTTGTCGCAGAGTACGGTACTAGACATTGTACAGGATAGTCAGGGGTGTTTGTGGCTCGCTACGCAGGATGGGTTGAATAAGTACAATGGTTATGATTTTACAGTATATCGTCACGATAGTCGGGATACGACTACACTTGCTAACGATTTTCTGTATGCACTGGACATAGATGTGCATGACCGATTGTGGATAGGTACCGAGTCTGGCCTTTCTTGCTATGATGCCAATCGGGATGCTTTCCGTAATTACAGTTTGAAAGACAGTTTGAACAAAAGACTTGCCGTTACTCATGTGGCTATTGTTGATTCATTGAGCCTGTTGTTTTTGGCAGGGAACCGATTGTATATGTTCGATGTTCATGCGGGCTTATCGAAACCTGCAGAATTTACTGGATTTGTCGATATAGAGCAATGTTATTCGCTCACTCGTCGCGATTCACTTATTTATATAGGTACAGATAAGGGTTTGTACATATATTCTGGTGGTAAAAAAGAAGTCAGAAAGTATTCATTCAAAGAATTAGAAAATTGTCGGATTTTGACCGCACTTATGCAGGCTCCTTCTTACTTGTGGGTGGCTACGGAAGGGCAAGGACTGTATCGTTTTGACCTAAGCGATACCACAGTACGGCATTATACAGCCAGAGGAGAGCGCCGTATCGGATCAGACTATGTACGTTCGTTGGCTTTGGATCATTGGAACCGTTTGTGGGTAGGCACGTTTACTTCTTTGAATATTTACCGTCAGGAGGATGACATGTTCGAACTGTATGTGAACGATCCCTCCAATCCAGCTAGTTTGTCTCAAACATCGGTACGCAGTTTGTATTGTGATCGGCAGGGAGGCATGTGGATGGGAACTTATTTCGGCGGATTGAACTATTATCATGAACAGAAGAATCGGTTTCGTTATATTAGTCGGATGCCAGGTCGTAATTCGTTGAACAATAATGTGATTAGTTGTATCGTTGAGGATAAGAAACAGAATCTGTGGATAGGTACCAACGGTGGATTAAACCTATATGATAAGCAAAAGGGACTGTTTAGGGCTTTTACGACAGAGGATGGGCTTCCCTCGAACGACATTAAAGCTGTGCAAGTGGATGAAGAACGACAGGAGGTGTACATTGGTAGCCATGCTGGTGAATTTAGTATCTTGCATGTGTCAAGCGGGCGAATAGAGAACTTTATGCCATCAGATAGGGCATCTGACGGTCGTAGTGTGTATACCCTTACTCCCAAGGGTAAGAACGAATTATGGGTAAGTACGGTACGGACTATTAAATGTTTCAATAAACAGAGCCGGATTTTCACGGATTTTTCGATAATAGCCGATGGAAAGCCTATAGAACTATCTGAAATTCAATTGTTCTTTGAAGACAGTAAACAGCGTATTTGGATTAGTGATAAAGAAAGTATTCATGTCTTCCGTATCGTGGGGAATATCTTAGAGCGGGTGTCTTTACTTCCTGCCGGACATGAACTAGAGAGAAAAAAAATATTGTGCATACGTGAGCAGGCTAATCACATTTTCTGGTTGGGCACCCGTGACGGACTGTACCGTTTCGATGAGAACAAAGGGGAAGTGGTACGTTATTCTACGGCGGATGGTCTGCCTAACAATGTGATATATGGTATTCTGGAAGACGGTTATGGTAATCTGTGGCTTAGTACGAACGGAGGATTAAGTCGTTTCGTGCCTCGTATGGGAACATGTCGTAACTATACGGCAGCGGATGGTTTGCAAAGTAATCAGTTTACTCCTTATGCGTATTGTCTTACAGCAAACGGACAGATATATTTTGGCGGTGTCAATGGACTGACGGCGTTTTATCCTGACCAGCTAATAGATAATCCTTATACTCCCTCAGTGATTTTCACAGAATTGCGTCTATTTAATAAAACTGTGCATCCGGGTGACACGACTGGTATCTTGGAACGACATATCGGACGTACAAGGCGTATTACGCTCAAGGCGGAGCAGAGCATGTTCTCGCTGGATTTTGTGGTTCCCAACTATATAGCGGGTAATCACAATACTTTTGCTTACAAGTTGGAGGGATATGATGCCGACTGGACTGTGACCCATACTATGCGTACGGTGTCTTATTCCCATTTGCCGCAAGGACATTATCGTTTTTTGGTGAAGGCTGCCAATAACGACGGTATTTGGAGTGATCATCCTACAGAACTCGAAATAGTGGTCTTGCCAGTTTGGTACAAGACCTGGTGGGCCAGTATACTGTTTTTTCTAGCGTTTGCAGGTAGCATCGCGTTTGTTGTTCGCTACTTCTGGACACGTAAAATCATGAAGGCACGGCTTGAAATGGAACGTATTGACAAAGAACGGTTAAAGGAGGTAAATGAAATGAAACTGCGCTTTTTTATCAATATATCTCACGAACTTCGCACTCCGTTGACGTTGATTATGGCTCCTTTGCAAGATTTGCTGGCTAAGGTACAAGACCGTTGGATGGGTAGACAGTTGGAGCACATCCGGCGCAATGCAGATCGTCTGCTGTATCTGGTCAATCAGTTGATGGACTACCGCCGTGCCGAGTTGGGTGTATTTCACTTAAAAGTAAGGCTTGTACCCATTCGACAGATAATGGAGAAGAATTTTCTTTTCTATGAACGTCTGGCGCAGCAAAAGCAGATTGTTTACCGTTTTAACTCTGATTTGGAGGACCGGAAGATTCTTTGCGATCCGGAATATTTGGAGTTGATAGAAAATAATCTACTTTCCAATGCTTTCAAGTACACTGGTAGGGGCAAAAGTATAACTGTGACATTGAGGCAGGAAGGTGATGAGTTGATGTTACAGGTTAAGGATACGGGGATTGGTATTCCTCTTGGTAAACAAGACAGAATATTCGAACGTTTCTATCAGGCGGATAGTGAACATTTGGGTAGTGGTATTGGTCTCTCGTTGGTACAACGTCTGGTGGAGTTACATCACGGTGTCGTCAAGATGGAAAGTCAAGAAGGCGAGGGGAGTACGTTCACTGTTTTAGTGCCAGTGGTTGAATCTGCTTACACTTTGGAAGAAAAACAGTGTACTACAGAAGAGATAGAAGAAGTACACACAACCAATCGGCAGGAGATGTACATGGTGGACACAGAAGACGAACCGGTCGATGCTTCTTTGTCGGATGAGGACGGAACATCTACACAGGAAGACAAAATTCGGAAAGAAACTGTTTTGGTGGTGGAAGATCATGCAGATATTCGTTGTTATCTAGCTGAAAAATTGGGTACTATGTATCAGGTGGTGCAGGCGAGTAACGGAGAAGAAGCATTGAAGCGGCTAAAGGAACTGCCGGTAGACCTTGTCTTGACAGATGTAATGATGCCTGTCATGGACGGTTTGCACCTGTGTCGCGCTATTAAGCAGAATATGAATACTTGTCACATTCCGGTTATCATCCTTTCGGCCAAGGCCGATGTTAAGGAACAGCTGGAAGGCTTACAGGTGGGAGCTGATGATTATATTCCAAAGCCTTTTGTGTTGAATATTGTGGTGACTAAGATACGAAATCTGTTTCGTACGCGTTATCGGGCCATCGAATACTATTCCAAGTCGATGGAGATAGAACCGGAGAAGATTGCCTTGAATCCGTTAGACGAAAAACTGTTGAAGCAAGCTATGGATATTATGGAGCGACACTTGGACGATGTAGATTTTACTACTGATGAATTTGCTCGTGAAATGTGTATGAGTAGATCTAGCTTGCATGCTAAGATGAAAGCCTTGACGGGAGAATCGACCAACGATTTTATCCGTAAAGTACGTTTCAATCGGGCTTGTAAATTGTTGAAAGAGGGACGGTATACTGTGGCCGAGATCAGTGTAATGGTAGGATACAATACACCTTCTTATTTCACTACCAGTTTTAAAAAGTATTTTGGTTGTTTGCCCTCAGAATACGGAAAGTAGATTGATAAACAGTGTGCTTGTACAAAAATGAAAGGAGGCAGGACAAAACTGAAAGCATTTTCAACAGAACAGAAATAGAGAAAGCGTATTTTGAAAGCGTATGTATATGACACGCTTTATCTTTGCAACGTCGGACGATAGAAAGAATTGTCCGGCGTTGTTTGTTAATAATATGAATTCTAAAGACCATGAACATGAAGAAAAAAGTTTTGTTTGCAGGAGCCGCTTTGTTTTTTGGATTGACAGCTTGTCGTTATCAGACTTCTACTACCACTGGAACATGGATAGACAGTGTGGAAGAGGTAGCTGTTTATCAGTTGTTATCTACTGCTAGCGAATTGGTCGATTCTATGAAGATGCCGCGTACTGCATGGGCGGGTTACGAGTTACCGTTTCTGGAAGAACAGTTGGAACACAAAGTGAACATTGATTCTATCCATCCTAATCCGGCAAAAGAGCTGTTAGGCAAAAGGAGGCTTTGTACTATCTCCGATTGGACCAGCGGTTTCTTTCCTGGTACATTGTGGTATGCTTACGAGTTGACAGGTAATGATTCTTTGAAGATGCAGGCTATTCGCTTCACCAATAAATTAAACAATGTGCGTTATATGAAAGGTACACACGATGTTGGTTTTATGGTCAATTGCAGTTATGGCAACGCGTTGCGTCTGGCACCGAACGATACTATCAAGCCATTGTTGGTGGAGACAGCAAATAATTTATGTAGTCGTTTTGATTCCATCATCGGATGTATTCGCTCTTGGGATTTTGGCACGTGGCATTTTCCTGTCATCATTGACAATATGATGAACTTGGAATTGCTTTTTAATGTAAGTAAACTGACTGGTGACCCGAAATATGCAGACATCGCCGTCCGCCATGCCCGTACAACCATGGCTAATCACTTCCGTCCCGACCATACCTGTTATCACGTAGTGAGTTACAATGCCGATGGTACCGTGGAACGTAAACAGACGTTTCAGGGTAAGAACGATGAGTCGGCTTGGTCGCGCGGACAGGGTTGGGCAGTCTATGGTTATACCTTATGTTATAAAGAAACGAAGGATGCCGCTTTTTTGCAACAGGCTGTCCAAGTGGCCGACATGATTATACACCGTACCACAACCTCCGATGCCATTCCTTACTGGGATTTTGATGCGCCTGCTATGTCCAATACGCCGCGCGATGCCTCGGCTGCTGCTGTCATAGCTTCTGCTTTCCTCGATTTGAGTACCTTGGTTCCCGATAGTTCTAAATACTTCATTCATGCAGAAAAGATACTCAAAAGTCTGTCAGGCAAGGACTATCTGGCCGTTAAAGGAAATAATGCCGGTTTCATACTGAAGCATTCTACCGGCTCTCTGCCTCATGGCTCCGAGATTGACGTGCCATTGAACTATGCCGATTATTATTATTTGGAGGCATTGCTCAAGTACCTGAGAATAAGGAATGACGAATGAGGAATTATAAGAAGTTTAAGGAATTTGTCATTCTGTTTCGTTTCGTTGGAAGGATTGTTAACCATTAATAGTATTCAGTTAACTCCCGATAATCCCTGAAAACAGTCTTAATCAGTATGAAACCTTTGAAAATTGCTTGGGTAGCCGGGCTGATGTTTCCAGCTTCCCTTTGGGCACAGCAGCGTCCCAATATTATCTACATTATGACCGATCAGCAAACAGCTACGGCTATGAGTTGTGCTGGAAACGTTGATTTGCATACGCCAAACATGGATCGTCTTGCTGCACACGGTTTGCGTTTCACCAACGCTTACTGTTCGTTACCATTGAGTGGTCCTTCGCGTGCTTCCATGTTTACAGGATATACGCCGTCACAGATTGGTATGGCTGAGAACGAAACACCTATGCCCGATTCATTGCGCACTCGTACATTGGGAACTTTGATGGAGCAGGCTGGCTATGAAACAGCCTATGCCGGCAAGTGGCATGTGAACACAAATTCCTTACCGGCTTCTCATGCCTTTGGTTTTGAAAATCTGCATGGTCATAATGATAATGGATTGGCTGAATCGGTAGTAGCCTTTTTGCGCCGTCCGCATTCCAAACCATTCTTTTTAGTAGCATCGTTCGATAATCCGCATAATATATGCGAATATGCACGTTGCCAACATACTCCCTTTGCGCAGTTACCAGAGGCTGATTTGGCCGATTGTCCCAATTTGCCGGCAAATTTCCCGGTGTCGCCTTACGATGCTGATGTACTGACTTATGAACGTGAACAGAGTTACCGCTTGTATCCTACACGCAATTATACTCCGGATGATTGGCGTCGTTATCTGAATGCTTATTATCGTTTGGTGGAGCATGTTGATGCAGAGATAGGCAAGGTTGTGGACGAAATAGAACGATTGGGATTATGGGAGAATACAGTGATTATTTTTACTTCCGATCATGGTGATGGTGCTGCGGCCCATCAATGGAATCAAAAGACTGTACTCTATGAGGAAGTGGTCAACGTTCCTTTCGTAGTATGCCTTCCGGGTGGAAAAAATGCCGGCACTGTCATGCCTCAGCTGATTAATAATGGAGTTGACCTTATGCCCAGTATTTGCGAGTGGGCTGGCATCAAGCCTCCGACTGGGGCCTGTGGTGTCAGTTTTTGTAAAGTGGCAGAAAGCGGCAACACACAGATGGAACATCAGGCGTATGTGGTGACCGAAACTCTTTTTGCTCAAACCGGAGGTACTTGTGGATGGATGGTACGTACTCCTCAATATAAGTACGTGTTGTATGAAGCAGGGAAAAATCGTGAAATGCTGTATGATATGTATTGCGATAGGGGAGAGATGCGTAACTTGGCTGTTGAGGCAAAATATAAAGAACAGTTGAAGCTGCATAGGCTTCTTCTGCTGGAATGGATGAAAAAGCATCCTACTCCTGGCCCTTATTCTATTACTCGCTTTGTTCCTAAACATTGAAATAATCAATTTATTAATTAAAATCTTATTCTTCCATGAAACAGAAATTATGGTTATTGGCTGGTTTGCTGGGTTTTTATACTACCATCCAAGCCCAAGGACAATTCATTACTAAAGAACACGGTTTCGTACACGAAGCTTCCAAACGCTACGAATGGCCTACTGACTCCGCTGTTTTGACCAAGTTGGACAAATGGCGTGATGCTAAATTCGGCATCATGTTTCACTGGGGAGTCTATTCGGTGAAAGGTATTTCCGAATCGTGGGCCTTGTGCTCTGAAGAACGTTTCTATAAACGCCGTCAGAAAATATTGCCGGGTGCTACTTACGATGAGTTCAAGCAGTGGTACTGGGGTCAGGCCGATTCGCTGAACCCAACACGCTTTGAACCGGCCGAATGGGCCTCGCTGATGAAGGAAGCCGGGTTCAAGTATCTGATATTTACCACTAAACATCACGACGGATTCTGCATGTTCGACTCTAAATATACCGATTACAGCATAGCTAATGGACCCTACAAAGATGGCAAATACAGCAATGTGGCCTACCACTTGTTCGATGCGTTCCGCAAGCAGGGCTTCATGATAGGTGCTTACTTCTCGAAACCTGACTGGCATTGTCCCGATTATTGGGATCCTGCGCGTGCCACTCCAGATCGTAACCCCAACTACGAACCTAAAAAGTACCCGAAGAAATGGGCCAAATATCAGCAATATACTGCCAACCAGATTGACGAACTCATGTCCGACTACGGTTCGATAGACATCTTGTGGCTGGACGGAGGTTGGGTACGTAAGCCCAAGCAGGACATTCTGTTGGATGACATTGTGGCTCGTGCGCGTCAAAAGCAACCGGGGCTCATCGTGGTCGACCGTACCGTACCCGGTCCCAACGAGAACTATCAGACTCCTGAACTGCGAGTGCCCAAGGAACAATTGCCCAATCCGTGGGAGAGTAACATTACGCTCACCAATTCATGGGGTTGGAATCCGAATCCTACGTACAAGTCTGCCGCATGGGTCATCAACACCTTGGCCGAAATCGTTGCTAAAGGCGGATGTTTCGCATTGAATATAGGTCCTGCCGGCGATGGTTCCATTGAACCGGAAGCCATTACCCGTCTGAAGGAAATCGGTGCCTGGCTGAAGGTCAACGGTGAAGCAATCTATTATACCCGCCCTACCGCCTGCTACCACAGCGGTCAGACTTGGTTCACGGCTAACAAGGACGGCAAGACCCTCTATGCTATCTATGCTTTGGAAGAAAATGAACAGTTGCCTGCATACATAGAGTGGGAGGGTAATGAGCCAAAGGGAAAAATTACTTTGCTTCAGAATGGCAAGTCTGTCAAATATGTATGCTCTGATGGCAAGGTAAAGGTCTTCCTTCCGCATGGACTGAAAAATGAGGCGCTGGCTTTCCGCTTTAAAGTTAAAAAAGACTGATGATTTATCTTTTTTTTGTTTAAATATATCTTGCTGATGCTCAGTGTATTGTGCGAATATTTTAAATCTGATTTGACAGAATTGAAAGTCAATTGCACAGAATTGATGCCGTTTTCATCAAAAGTGAAAGAGATTTTGCACAAAAGAAAAAGATTGTCTGGAGGCGAATGTCGATATTTGCATCCAGACAATATAAAAACATTTAAGTCCTTTAGTTTTTGAGCTTATTGTTGCTGAAGACTTGATTTGATATAAGCTCAAAAACTTATAAACTCAAGAAAATCATAAACTTATCATTATAATGAATACCATGAAGAAACAAATCTTTATGACAATGTTTGCGGCATGCACTGTTTTGCCACTGCTGGCACAGCCCACTGCCAACATCCGTTTAACTGAACAATCATTGATGCATGAGTCGCGTGCTACTCCTTCTCCGCTTGACGGAGCCGTGATTGATGACCGTTTCATATCTTTTCAATGGCCTTTGTCGGTTGAAGCACAGTCGGATGGTGCACCGATGGATGGATTTGAACATCTCAGTAAGAAAGTAGATAAAACGAAATTGGCTTATAAGATAAGGTATGCCCGTGATAAGGAGTTTACTCGTAATAGGGTGGAAGTAGATACACGCTGGCCTTTTTATAATCCGGAAAAAACATTGGCGCCGGGTAAATGGTTCTGGCAGTATGGCTATGTAAAAGATGGGCATGTTCAGTGGAGCGAAGTACTTACTTTGACTGTAGGTAAGAATGATGCCAAGTTTTGTCCTCCTTCGCTAAAGGAACTTTTAACCAAAGTACCTAAAAGTCATCCGCGTGTGTGGGTCATGAAGGACGAGTGGGATGCTTTCATAGCCGGCAGTGTGGCCAAGCCGGAAAGACAATGGTATCTGGAGCGGGCCGACAAAGTGTTGCAGACACCCATGAAAGATGTGAAGGACATCAGAACCGACCAGGTGAAGAACCTTACTAACCAGATGCAGATAAACTCTTACCTTACCCGTGAGAGCCGTCGCATCATTGACGCTGAGGAGCGAAATGTGGAAGCTCTGATACGCGCTTATCTTCTGACCAAAGACAAAAAATATGCTGACGAGGCTATCAGACGTGTTATGACCATGTCAGACTGGAATAAGAATCAGAATGTCAAGGGCGACTTCAATGATGCCACGCTGTTGTCGCTTTGTTCCATGGCCTATGATTCGTTTTATGACTTGCTGACTGCTGACCAAAAGAAGGAACTTCTTGATGATATTCGTCAGAAAGGTACCGGCATGTATAATCATTTCAATAACTATATGGAGAATCACATTGCCGAAAATCATATTTGGCAAATGACCCTCCGTATTCTAACCATGGCTGCTTTTGCCACTTATGGCGAGTTGCCCGAGGCCGATACATGGACCGACTATTGCTACAACGTATGGTTGGCACGCTTCCCGGGTTTGAACAAGGATGGAGGTTGGCACAATGGTGATTCCTATTTCACGGTCAATACGCGTACTCTTATTGAAGTACCTTATTATTATACAAAACTTACAGGTTTTGATTTCTTCAGCGACCCCTGGTATACCAACAATGTAATGTATACCATTTTCCAGCAGCCTCCTTTCTCCAAGTCGGGTGGCAACGGCAGTTCGCATCTGAATGTGTCGCGTCCCAACAGCATACGTATTGGTTATCTGGATGCTTTGGCACGGCTTACCGGCAATACCTATGCCGCCGACTTTGTGCACCGCACCCTGAAGGCAGAGCCGCTTTATCTGAAAAAAGCGTTGCTTGCCAAGTCCGGTGATTTGGCATGGTTCCGCCTGCAGTGCGACAAGCCTTTGCCCGAGGGACCCGGCCTGACAGCCCTGCCTTGGGGATATGTTTTCCCCGAAACCGGCCTGGCATCATTCCAGACCAATTGGGACCGTGTGGGTGGCAATGCCATGTGGAGTTTCCGCAGCAGCCCTTATGGCTCAACCTCTCATGCTTTGGCCAACCAGAACGCTTTCAACACCTTCTTCGGTGGCAGACCCATTTTCTACAGTAGCGGCCACCACATAGAGTTTACCGATGTGCACAGCATGCTTTGCCATCGTGGTACGCGTGCCCACAATACCATCCTGGTCAATGGCATGGGCCAGCGTATCGGAGTGGAAGGTTATGGATGGATTCCCCGCTATTATGTAGGAGAGAAAATAGGCTATGTGCTGGGCGACGCTTCCAATGCATACGGTAAGGTAATCTCGCCGCTGTGGTTGAAACGTGGTGAACAGAGCGATGTACATTATACACCAGAAAATGGTTGGGATGATGTGCCTCTTACGAAATTCCGTCGTCACATCGTTAACTTGGGTACTACCGGCTATATTTTCATTTACGATGAGTTGGAAGCATCCGAACCGGCTGACTATACCTTTATGTTGCATACGGTGACCCTGCCCATGACCGTTGACAAGACGAATGAGCGATATGTACACGTACAAGGCCTTTCAGGACGCGGAGGTGCATCGGATGCCTACATCTTCTCTACAGGCGCTTTGCAGACCGACACTACCAGCCGGTTCTTTGTGCCGGCTCATAACTGGTTGCGTGCCGATGATAAAGGCAACTTCAAGAAGTACCCCAACCATTATCACTTCACCGCCAAGTCCGAGAAGTCCAAAGTCTATCGTTTTGCCACCATCATCAACACCCATGCCTTGAAGCATCCGGCCAAGGCTCCCGAAATCCTGGAGGACGGCCGCATTAAGGCCGGTGGCTGGCTTATCAGTGTCAACCTCAAGGCCGAAGGTGCACCTTCGTTTTTCATACGTAGTACCAAGGACAAGGTGAGCATTACCTACAAGGGGCAGGAAACCATCGTAGATGAGAATGGCTACGTCACTACCATGCGCGACAAAGTTCCCGAGTTGGAAATCTGAATTGTACCACTTATTCATAAACTGATTCATCATGAAAACATTCATCTTACGTATTCTTCTGTCGGCTTTTTGCTTGGCTGCCGCGCTGACTGTTGGGGCACAGATTCCTGTGAAGCCTCTGATACAGACTTCGGCCGAGCCCGGAGAAACGGCAGTGTGGAAACCTTCGGGCAAACCGACGTCCAAGCCTGTTGCCCACAAGCAGAAAAACACTTTGGTGAAACAGTCTGCCGGAAAGAAGTCTGCTGGTAAGAATCCTGTCGTTGAGAAAGCAAAGAAGACAGCTGTGCCCGTTACGGGTAATCGATATCATGCTCTGAAAACGAACGTGGCTTTTGATGCCATCGGTGTGCTCAACTTGGCTTACGAAGTGCAGCTACACCGCAAGATGACTCTCGACTTGCCTGTGATGTGGAGTCTGTGGGATGCGCAGCGTGAACATGCCCTTCGTGTCATTGCCTTACAGCCCGAGTTGCGCTGGTGGACGGGAAGCGAGGTCGGACGGGGACACTTCTTGGGGGTGCATGCCCATGCTGCCTGGTTCAACTTTAAATGGGAGGACAACCGCTATCAAGATGCCGGTCGTCCATTGCTGGGAGCCGGACTGAGCTATGGTTACAAACTGCCTTTGGGACAACACTGGGGAGCCGAGTTCAATGTAGGTGTGGGCTATGCCAACCTGAAATACAATACCTATTATAATATAGAGAACGGCGCATTGATTAATACCCGCATCCGCCACTATTGGGGACTGACCCGTTTGGGACTTTCGCTGGTCTATCGCCTTTAATCCTAAATATATGAAGACAATGAAAAAGATATTCAGACATATTTTCAGCCTCCTGAGCGGTTGCACCTTCTTGTTGACCTCTTGCCAGTTGCACGAAGAACCCGAAATGACTGCTACAGGAGAGTGGGGGGTAGACCCCACTGAGGTGACGGTTAAGGCACAGTTGTCGCTTCGTCTAACTGTTTCCGATGCCGCGTCGAAAGCTTTCTCCACCCGCGCAGAGGGCGATGCTGCCTACCTGCACCGTTTTATTGTGGATGCCTATCTGAGCGACGCCACTTCCGTACGGCAGGTGGTTTACGAAGAAGTGGTGGACGGACGCACCCTGCTCACCGTGCCCGTATCCCTGAAACTTCACGCACGCCCTTACCGGCTGGCCGTTTGGGCCGACTATGTGCAGGCCGACCAGAAGGCCGACTGGTTCTACGATACCACCACCCTGACTCCTGTCATAGGCAACGGACGCTACCAAGGCAACACCGACTGGAAAGACGCCTTCTATGCCATGCAGGAAGTGGACTTGAGCAGTTATCGTAACGACTGGAACGTGCAGGTGCCTCTTGAACTGACACTCAGCCGTCCTGTGGCACGCTATCGCCTGCTGGCCACCGACCTCGACAAGCTGATGGACAAGGTCTCTGCAGGCGAAGTAAGTGGCAACAAGTTCACTGTGCGTGTGAAGTACAGCGATTATTTGCCTATGGGTTTTGACGTGCTCACCGGACAGTTGCGCAACTCTCTGCTCTACATGAGCTATAGTAAGGAGTTTACCCTGCCCGAAACACCCGTCAAGGATTTTGAGATAGGCTTTGACTATGTGTTGTGCAACGAGACCGACACAGCTGTGCCTGTGGAAGTAGAAGTGGTGGACAGCCAGAGCAAGACCGTGGCACGTTCCATCATACGCTTGCGCTGCACTCCCGGCATGCTTACCACCGTTCGCGACAACTTCCTTACGGCCGATCCAGCCCTGGCTGAGGATGGTGTGGGCATCGACCCCGACTTCGACGACGAGATAGACATGGAAGTAGAGGTCATTTGAACGAAGACTATGCACAATTGAGATAACTATATTTATTCACAAATCAAACTTTCAAGTAACCATGAAAAAGAACTTTTTCTATTCAGTGATGGCTGCGTTCACCCTGCTCTTTATGGCAGCGTGCAGCCAGGAGGAAATCATCTCCAACAATGGAACCAACGGCGGTAAAGTCGTTCTCTCAGTGAATGTAAGCGGTGCCACACCTGATACGCGTGCAGTGGCCGATGTAGATGGATATGTGATGCGCTGCATCATGGAAGCAGTGGACAGCGAAGGAACGGTCATCGAAGGCACCCGCATGGTGCAGCCCGTGACCGCCGGAAAGGCTACCTTTGAGTTTGAAAAGAATGCAAGCGCAGCCAATTACTTGTTCTGGGCCGACTATGTGGAAGGTACTGACATAAATGATGCTAAAAAAGTGGTTTACAACGCCGAGACCTTGACCAACATTACCTATCGTCTGAACAAAACTAACGGCTTGTTCAACAATCCTGCCGCCGATGCCTTCTGCGCAACCGTGGCAACCGACAACCTGGCAGGCAGCGTTACCCTGAAGCGTCCTTTCACCCGCATTGCCGTGAAGACTGCTGATGTGGATGCATTGGGACTGACCGGTCTGACTCGCATCAACCCCGTTCTCCGTGTAGGTAGCGGATTCAACGTTGCTACAGGCAAGGCCACTGCTGCATTTCAGATTCAGGCCGCTACCGATAGCTACGTGCCTGTGCTGACCGGAGGTGAGTTCGCTTTCTATTGCTATGTGCTGGCTACTGTAACCAGCGAAACAAGCTCGTCTGTAATTTCCTTCAGCAATGAAGACGGAAGCACTACCAAGAGCATCGAGCTTACCGCCGACCAGATGAAGAACCTGCAGAGCAATACCAGCGTCAGCCTGAAACCGGGCGAAGAACCGGGTGATGACAAAATCAAGGTAGATATTGAGATTGACGACGCTTTCGAGGGTGAAGAAACTGACCCCGAAGAACCCCAGCCGGCAGGCGAACTGAAGGTAGGCGCCTATATCAATGCTCAGGGCGAAGTGGTGGCTGAGGCTACAGATGCGGTGGCTGTGGTGTTCTCCATGGCAATATCAGGTACCGATGATACTTCTGCCAGCTATGGCGAAAGCTATGCGCCCAAGACTATCAAGGCTTATGCAGTGGCATTGGGCAATGCAACGCCTCGCATGAACCTGACGGCCTCCGATACAGAAGCATTTCCGACTCTGACCGTGTCGGCCACTAAATACCAAGGTTTCACTGCCACGGATTATCTGCTGAACTCCGCCACAGGTGTTTGCAAGGACTTTACAGGTGGTGTTTATACCAAATACAATGAATGGCTGGCGAGCAACCCCGTTGCAGGTGCTAACATCAGTTCCTGGTATATCCCTACCTATAAGCAGCTGGAGGTGTTGACTGGAAAAATCTTTGGTGAAGAGGCCGATGCCGAATTTGCCAAAATCGTGACTCCACAAAGCTTCTTGACCAATCCCGGCGGTGATGCACCTGTTGCTTCAGGCGGATGGTTCCTGATGTCGAGCACCATCAACGAGAATCTTAAATTCTCTGTGTTTACCGTTGGTAATGGCAATGACGCTTCAGCCGAGGCTTCTGCATACACTTGCAAGGGTAGCCAGGCCGATGCAGCCTATAGCACCAGAGGCTTTATCCGTCCGATGCTGACCATCTTCGAATAACTCCCCCCCCCTCGAAGTCTTGCCGACGACACGGCGTCTTGTATCCTACGGACCGCCGTCTGGTGCCTAACGGGTCGCCGTATCGTACCCTACGGGTCGCCGTGTCGTCGATTACTATAGAATGACACAGAAAACCAAATGTTTAACTGCCTCTTCTGCAAGAGGTGAAAATCTGAAAGACTATGGCATATTTCAAACCCAAACAATTGAAATCCAACGGCAAGTACTATCCTTACGCCGTTATTACCGACCGTCCTATGGAGACGGATGAACTGGTGGAACAAATCATGGAAATGTCTACCGTACACAAGGCCGACGTGCTGGCTGTGCTGTCGGTGCTGCCCAGTGTCATGGCGCGTGGCATGAACGCCGGTCGCAGCGTCCATCTGCAGGACATCGGTTTCTTCCGCTACACCATTGCCGCACGCAAGGGTGGGCAGGACACGCCCGACAAGGTGACCGCCGAGGACATCGAATTGACTCGCATCCGCTTCACCCCCGAAACCCATTATACGCAGGGCCGTGCTGTGACGCGTAACCTGGCTCCCGCCAGCGTGCGTTGGACGCGTTGGAATGGCGAAGAAAAAAGCGCAACAAGCGGAACCGGCAGTGGCGGAAGCGAAGAGGAGGGCGGAAGTCCGCTCGGATAGCCGCAATTCCTGACCTGAACTATTCTATTTCTCTATATTCCAGTATTTCCATTCACTACAGAATTATACGGATTTTTACAGATGCTTGTTTATAATAACGGAACTCCGATTGGATAATCTGTAGTAATTCGTGTAATCTCTGTAGTGATTGGGTACATTTTTTCTTATTGTATTATCATGAAACATGTCTTTCTCATAGCCCTTCTTTTCTCTTTGGCCGCTTGTACGTCTGATTCGCTTCCTCCGACCGACGAACCACAGGAAGTACCCGCTGTCGAGGTTCCTGATGCCTATCGCGACAAGATACGCACACAGCCTTATCCGAAGGCCGATAACGAGCTGATGATTAACCCGGCTCCCCTCATAGTGCCCCAAAGCCAGAAGACGGGCGAGATGCTGGAGTTTGCCCTTTCGTCTAGCGCATCGTTCAATACGTCTGAGACCCTTGTTTCCACTTTGCAGACGGGATGCTTCTTCAATCCCCACCGCGTTCTAAAGGCGGGCACATGGTACTGGCGCTTTCGCTCTTGTGCCGCCGATGGGACAGTCGCAAGTGAATGGAGTGAGGCCATCGCTTTCGAGGTAACAGGTGACGAAGCTGTGTTTGTCACCCCTTCCTTTGCCGATTTTGTTTGCAACGCGCCGCGTGATTTTCCACGCCTGTATTGTTTTCTGGCTCCTCGTATTGACGAGGCGCGTCGCAAAGTGGCTTCCCACTCCGAGTATAAGGCATTGTTGACCCGTGCGGCAAGAGCTTTGGATACCGACTACCAGACGTTGGGCGGCCTTTGCTCCCAGGCATCTGACTTGAAAAACCAGGCTTCCTGGCTCTATCAGGCTGCCTATCTCACGCTCCAGTCGCGCTATGCGGACAAACTGCACGAAATGTTGGAGGCATTTTGCATGGCTTCTCCATCCGACGGGCAGTTGTTTGCCGACAATTTCACCTCGTCCGATGTGGCTATATGTTGCCTTTTGGCTTACGACTTGCTTCACGACAGACTTGACCCGGCAGAACGTTCGGCAGCCGAAGAGTTGCTGATGCGTGTCTTGCGCCGTTATTATAAAGAAAACTTGGGTTATCAGGAAAATCATATATTTGACAATCATTTTTGGCAGCAGAACATGCGTACTTACTTCCAGATAGCCTTCTTGCTTTACGACCATCCGGTTTATGGCAGTGAAGTGTTACCTATGCTGGAATACTATTATGAGCTGTGGACGGCCCGTGCTCCGGCCGGTGGTTTCAACACTGATGGCCTGTGGCACAACGGAACGGGCTATTTCCCGGCCAATGTTCATACACTGGCTTATATGCCGGCTTTGCTTTCCTATGTGGCTCGTTTCGACTTCCTGCAACATCCTTGGTATCGTGCTTCCGGCCAGGCCTTGGTTTATAGCTTCCCGCCTCATTCGGCCAGCAATGGTTTTGGCGATGCCAGCGAGCAGGGCGACACCCCCAGCCGGCTAACGGCTGCCTTTGCCGACTATCTGGCACGGGAAACTGGCGATGCTTATGCGGGCTGGTATGCCGCCGAGTGTGCCGACCTGGTGGCTCAGGACTATGAGCTGCGCCTTTACCGCATGTGTGCCGACCGCACTTACGATACGGTTTTCCCCGCCGATGCGCCCAAAATGTTGTGGTATGAGGATACGGGCGAAGTGGCCATGCACAGTCATCCGGGGAGTACGGATGATGATTTGGCTTTGTCGTTCCGTTCCAGCACATTCGGTTCGGGTAGTCATACAACGGCCAGCCAGAATGCGTTCAATCTGCTCTATGAGGGGCAGCCCGTTTATCGCAGTACTGGTTATTATCAGAATTTCAGCGATGCCCACAACCTGATGTCCTATCGTCATAGCCGTGCGCACAATACGCTGTTGGTCAATGGTATAGGACAGCCCTATTCCACGAAAGGATATGGCAGCGTAGTCCGTGCCTTGGGAGGCAGTCATATCAGTTATTGCTTGGGCGATGCTTCACATGCTTATTGTGGCGTGTCCGATGACCCCATGTGGGTCTCTGCTTTCGAGCAGGCTGGTATTAGCCAGACACCGGAAAATGGTTTCGGTGACACTCCGTTGAATTGCTATCGGAGGCATGTATTGATGTTGCATCCAGACATATTGCTTGTTTACGATGAGTTGGAGGCTTCCGAGCCTGTGCGTTGGGAGTGGTTGTTGCATAGCCCGGTGCGTTTCAGCATCGACGAAGAACAACAGATGCTCACTACAGCTGGAGCCGATGGCAGTTATGTGGCGGTGACGCAGTTGTTTTGTGGAGAGCCGTTCAGTTTGAGTCAGACGGACCGGTTCCGAGTGCCGCCCGCACAGATTACGACCGCTACGCCCAATCAGTGGCACCTCACTGCTACGGTGGAAGGCAGTAGTGCAGCGCGTTTTCTGGCTGTCGTTCGGGTGGGGCATACGGGTGCCGATATACCTTTGTTGCGCAGCACTGGCAATCACATCTTTGAGGTGGGCGACTGGAAGATACGCGCCGTGCTCGATGCCTTGCAACCGGCCGCGCTGGAGGTGACTCACGATGCCGTTCCCGTGGTGTTCAGCCTGGGGGCAGACAATCCGCAGATTGGTGGCACACCTTACATGCGTCGCTATGCCTCTTCTTCTGTACTCTACGATGAAATCGACGGTGTGTGGCAGGTGCAGGAAGCGGTAGACAAAACGCCTGTCATGACACGGAACAGGTGATGGGGGATGAAACAAATGACACGGATGACATTGGGCTTATAAACTTGAGAATTAACAAAATATGTATGATTGGTTTAATAAATAATACTAACAAATGAAGAAACGAATTCTTATTCTTGTTTTACTGGTAGTCGGTATGTTGGGCGCTCATGCTCAAAAGCTGACCGTCACCGGTAGAGTGATGGACAATGAAAATCTGGAAGTGATAGGCGGAAACGTCAGCCTCAAAGGTGCGGCGGGCGTGGGCACCATCACCGATATGAACGGAAACTACACCATAACCGTCAATGATGCCAAGAAAGACGTATTGGTGTTTTCTTACATCGGTATGAAAACCATAGAAGTGCCCGTGAAGGGACGTAGTAAGATTGATGTGACGCTGGAGGCTGACAACCAGTTGCTTGAAGAAGTGGTTGTTGTGGGCTATGCTACTGTGAAGCGCAAGGACCTGACCGGTTCCGTAGCCTCTATCAAGAGTGAGGATCTAATGAAAGTGCCCACTTCGGATGCCACACAGGCATTGGCCGGACGCATGGCGGGTGTGCAGATAGTACAGGCCGACGGTCAGCCGGGTTCAGAGGCTTCTATCCGTGTGCGTGGCGGTATCTCCATTACGCAGAGCAATGAGCCTCTTTATGTGATAGATGGTTTCCCCACAGAGGACGGTATGTCCAGCCTCGACCCCGCCGACATTGAGAGCATCGACGTGCTGAAGGACGCTTCTGCCACCGCCATCTACGGTGCCCGGGGTGCCAACGGTGTGGTACTCATCACGACCAAGAGTGGCAAGAGCATGGAGGGCAAAGGACAGGTGACGTTTGACGCCTATGTGGGCTTCCGCAAGCTTGCCAACAAGCTCGACGTGCTGAGCACCGAAGAGTTTGTGCTGGCCGACTATGAACGTACCTTGGGTCTGACTTCTACTCCCGAAGAAACCATGTTGGGATGGCAGAACCGTTATGGCAGTTTCCTGGAACTGCACGAGAACTATGGCAACCGTCCCGGCATTGACTGGCTGGACGAAACCATGGGACGCACCACGCTGACGCAGAACTACCGTGTAGGCGTAAACGGTGGCAGTGAGGCGGTGAAGTACAACCTGGCCTATAGCTACAACAAGGATGAGGGAGCCATGGTATACAGCGGCAGCGAGCGCCACAACATTACCCTGGGTGTGAACGGCAAGGTGAACGACAAACTCAGCGTTACTGCACGCATCAACTTCGACTATCGTAGTATTTACGGAGCAGGCGTGGCAGGCAATGGTACTAATGAAGGCGGTAGCAATACGGATGCCCGCTTCAACAAGATGGCACAGATACTGCAATACCGTCCTACCATCGGTATCACGGGCAGCGACGATGAACTGCTGGTGGGTGAAGACCCGCTGCTGAGCGACGACTCGGGCAATCCGATGCAGAATCCGTTGTTAAATGCGGCCGAGGAGAGGGACGACCGCGAAATCCGTACGCTGCAGGCCAACGGCGGACTGACCTACAAGATAATGAAGGGATTGACATTCCGCAATAACACCGGTATGCGTTATAGTACGCAACGCCGTGAGCTGTTTTATGGCGACCAGTCCATCATGGGACGTCGTAACGGAACTTACGGTTCTATTCGCAACACGGAAAGTGGCAGTTTCCAGACCTCGAACGTGCTGACCTACGAGACCCGTTTCAAGAAAGCGCACAAGCTGACTGCCCAGCTGGGTCAGGAGTATGTGCACCGTTGGGAACGTTATGTGCACACCGAGGTGAGCAATATGCCTACCGATGACTTCCAGTTGGACGACATAGGCATCGGTACACCCTCGGCGGCCAATTCTTATGTTAACGATGACGACAACCTGCTCTCTTTCTTCGCCCGTGTCAACTACGACTACAAGGACAAGTACCTGCTGAGCGCCACGCTGCGTGCCGATGGTTCGTCCAAGTTCAGCGAAAACAACAAGTGGGGCATTTTCCCCGCCGTATCGGCCGCCTGGCGTCTGGGTGAGGAGGAATTCATTAAGAAGCTCAATATATTCTCCGACCTGAAGTTCCGCATCGGTTACGGTTTGGCCGGAAACAACCGCATAGGCAGCTATAACAGCTTGGCATTGTTCAGCTCCGTGCTCACTGCCATGGGCGATGCTCTGGTGCCGGGGTATGCTTCGAGTGTCATTCCGAATAAAGACCTGAAGTGGGAGGCCAACAAGACGTTCAATATGGGTTTTGACTTCGGTTTTCTGGAGCAGCGCATCACCGTTTCGCCCGAGTTCTATATCAACCGCAGTAGCGACCTGTTGCTGAGCACCCGTCTGCCCCTGTCGTCGGGCTATGAAACGATGATGGTCAATGCTGGCGAGACGAAGAATGTGGGTATTGATCTGACAGTCAATACGCAGAACATCGTTACGAAGGATTTCTCGTGGAACACCACGCTGACTTTCTCGCACAACAAGAACACCGTTGAGGCGCTGACCGGTGAGGAGGTGCAGCTGTTCGAGGCTAAGTTCGGCTACAATCAGAATACTCACCGCCTGGCTGTGGGCGAACCCATCGGCCAGTTCTATGGATTCATTACCGAAGGTCTCTATCAGGTAGACGACTTCGACTACGCCCCCGCCACCAAAACCTACACCCTGAAGGACGGTGTGGCATGCTATGGCAACCGCAACACGGTGCAGCCGGGCGACTGGAAGTTCCGTAACCTGGACGGAAACGACGTGATAGACGAGAACGACAAGGCGGTCATAGGCAATGCCTCGCCTAAGTTCTACGGTGGTTTGAACAATAACTTCACTTACAAGGGTTTCGACCTGAGCGTATTCCTCACCTTCAGCTACGGTAACGAGGTGCTGAATGCCACCAAGCTGGTGACCAGCAAGGTGGGTCGCACCAACAACAATGCTTTGGACGTAATGAACAGCCACAACCGCTGGATGACCATCAACGACCGGGGCGAACGGGTGACCGATCCTGCCGAACTGGCCGCCATGAACCAAGGCAAGACGATTGCTTCCTGGCACGACAATCAGGAGGGCAACAAGTATGTTCATTCGTGGGCGGTGGAAGACGCCTCTTTCCTGCGCTTGAGCAACTTGACTTTGGGCTATACGTTCCCTAAACAGTTGATAAAGAAAATAAAACTGAGCAACCTGCGTGTGTATGCCACCGGCAACAATCTCTTCACATGGACACCCTACACAGGCTTCGACCCCGAGGTGAGCAACATGCGCAGCCCGCTGACTCCCGGTGTGGACTTCGGTTCCTATCCACGTAGCCGTTCTTTCATTTTCGGTGTAAACATCGCATTCTAACCTCAATAAACAAATGATAGCAATGAAAAGATACACATTATTATATATAGCATTTGCTCTGCTGGCTGTTTCGTTCACATCGTGCGAGGATATGCTGACAGAGACCCCCAATTCGAGTTACGACAAGGACGGCTTCTTCAGTACGGAGGCCAAGGCCGAAATGGCCATCATGGGCATCTACAGCTCCATTTCCGAGAATCGCCACTATGGCTGGTACGAAATGGCATCCATGGCATCAGACGATACATACTATCTGGCCCGCACCGGCTCGGACAACCAAGTTAAGGATATGGTGCACTACACGGTGAACTCCACCAACGAATGGGTCAAGATACTTTGGCAGTTGAAGTACCAGGGCATTGATCGTGCCAACATGGCCATTGACGGCATAGAGAACATGCCGGGCTATGCCGAGAGTCAGAAACTGAAGGCACTCGATGCCGAAGCCCGTTTCCTGCGTGCCTTCCTAGCTTTCGATTTGGTAAAGAGTTGGGGTGACGTGCCTTTCAAGACTTCCTACTCGGGTAGCTATGATGAGGCATTTGGTGCCCGCGTGAGCCGTGAGGAAATTTACGACCAGATTATTGCCGACCTGGATTTTGCTAAGAATAACCTGGACTGGGCAACGGCTTCGTCCAGCCCCGAAAGGGTGACACAAGGTGCAGCCCGCGCTTTGCTGATGCGTGTATACCTGCAACGTGCCGGCTATAGCTTACAGTTAGATGGAAAACTGTCGTGTCCCGATGAAAGTACCCGTAAAACGTATTTTGAAGCAGCCCTTACAGAGTGGGATGCTTTTCAGGCAAATGGTTACCACGGCTTCTATGAAGGTGGTTATGAAGCTCTTTTCAAAGGCTTTTCTGAAGGTGTGCTCAACAGTAAGGAGAGCCTGTTCGAAATATCGTGCTATCACCAGCAGGGCAGTCGCAACGGGAGTGCATGGGGCATCTACAACGGTCCGATGGTGGCCGAACCTACGGGTATCGCAGCTTCGGAATCGGCCAACTATATGGGACGTGCCAACGGTTTCTTTATCACCGTACCTGAGTGGAAAAACTTCTTCGAAGAGGGCGACGTTCGCCGCGATGTGAGCATCTGCACCTATCGTTTTATCTGGAAAGACAAGCAACATGTGAAGCAAGAGCGCGGTGCCGGTTCCTGGTATCCCGGCAAGTGGCGCAGAGAATGGATGGCTCCTGAAAGCCGCAACAAGAACATGAACTACGGTGACGTGAACTATTGTGCCTTGCGCTATGCCGATGTAGTGCTGATGGCAGCGGAAGCCTACAACGAAGTGGGAAAGACAGGACAGGCTTGGATGTTGTTAAATAGTGTACGTCAACGTGCTGGAGCCACTTCTTATACATCGGCCAACTACGATCAACTGATGGCTGTCCGCAAAAAAACACATGATCTGCCTTTCATTACTGACGGTGATGAACAGGGACGTTTTCGCACGGCTCTTTATTGGGAGCGTGGCTTTGAATTATCTTTTGAAGGACAGCGTAAATTTGACCTCATTCGCTGGGGGGTGTTGGCCGATGCTCTGAAACTTTTCGGTGAGAATAGTTCGGTGAACAAAAAGGAAAACAAACCTTATCCTGCTTACCAAAACTTTGTCAGCGGCAAACATGAGTTGTTGCCCATTCCTTTGGTCGAATTGCAGAGTAATCCGAAGTTAGAGGCTAAAAATAATCCGGGGTATTGATCGAATTACCTAATTTAATGCCTTGCTATCTTTGGCCCCGGTACTTCTGTTGCCAAGGCTGCTTGCCAGATTTTGGAGATCTTGATGGATGAAGAATAATTTATTGATTTAATTGTTAAAGAAGGGCGGAATGTGTTTACATTTCCGCCTTTCTTCTTATTAAAACGAACAAAGGTTGGGTTCGGCGGAGCTTTTTTTATGCGGTTAAGAGAGCATGAAGGGAGGATAAGTCTGTAGGGTTGCAGTGATCATATGTTAATTTTATTATAGATAGCGGGATTTATTCTCCAGTTAGGAAAATCTTTTTCCCCAGTCAAGTAAAAATATTCCCTCAGTTGGAGGCTGAGAATTTTCCAGTTCTTCGTTTTTTCATTCTTTATTAAATCTGTATCTTTGCCCGATAAAAAACAACTGAAGAAGTAATGATCGTTTGCATAGCCGAGAAACCCTCTGTGGCACGCGACATAGCCGATGTGCTGGGAGCGAAGGAGAAGAAAGACGGATATATCGAAGGAAGCGGATACCAGGTGACCTGGACGTTCGGCCATCTCTGTACGCTGAAGGAGCCGCATGAATATACGCCGAGCTGGAAGACGTGGAGCCTGGGCAGCCTGCCCATGATACCGCCCCGCTTCGGTATCAAACTCATCAGTAATCCTACCTACGAACGCCAGTTCCACGTCATCGAGGGGCTGATGCAGAAGGCCGACATGATCATCAACTGCGGCGATGCCGGTCAGGAGGGAGAGCTCATCCAGCGGTGGGTGATGCAGAAAACTGGAGCCAAATGTCCCGTGAAGCGCCTGTGGATATCTTCACTGACCGAAGAAGCCATCCGTGAAGGATTCTCCAACCTGCGGGATGCTGCCGACTTCCAGCCTCTGTACGAAGCGGGCTTGAGCCGTGCCATCGGCGACTGGTTGCTGGGCATGAATGCCACGCGCCTGTATACTATGAAATACGGGCAGAACCGCCAGGTGCTTTCCATCGGGCGGGTGCAGACGCCTACACTGGCCCTTATCGTGAACCGCCAGTTGGAGATTCAGAACTTTGTGCCCAAGCAATACTGGGTGCTCAATACCGTTTACCGCGATACTACTTTCTCGGCCCTCATCCGCAAGAGCGACGAAGAGCTGGCACTGGAAGCAGAGAAGCAGAAGGAAGCCCTGGCCGCCGGCAAGAAGCCCAAGAAGGAGGAAGAGAACCGCGGTATAGATCCCATAACAGACCGTGCGAGAGGTGAGGAACTGCTGGCACGCATCAAGGATGTGCCGTTTACCGTTACTTCTGTGACGAAGAAGGAGGGCCGTGAAGCACCGCTCCGTCTTTTCGACCTGACCTCCCTGCAGGTGGAGTGCAACAAGAAGTTTGCCTACTCGGCCGACGACACGCTGAAGACTATCCAGTCGCTCTACGAGAAGAAGGTCACTACTTATCCTCGTGTAGATACGACCTTCTTGAGTGATGACATCTATCCCAAATGCCCTTCCATCCTGAAGGGGTTGCGGGGCTATGAGACCTGGACCGCGCCGCTGGAGGGAACCACCTTGACGAAGTCGAAGAAAGTGTTCGACAATTCGAAGGTCACGGACCACCATGCCATTATCCCTACCGGCCAGCCGCCGGTCAACCTCACCGATGTAGAACGACGGGTGTTCGACCTCATTGCCCGCCGCTTCATCGCCGTGTTCTATCCCGACTGCCGTTTCTCGACCACGACTGTTCTGGGTGAGGTGGACGGAGTGGAGTTCAAGACATCCGGCCGGCAGATACTCGATCCGGGTTGGCGGGTGGTGTTCACGGCCAATGCCTCCGCTCAGGAAGGAAGCGGTGATGAAGGAAATAAGGAGAACGGTGAAGAAGACCGTGTGCTGCCTGCCTTTGTCAAGGGGGAGAGTGGTCCCCACGTGCCCGAACTCGTGGAGAAATGGACGCAACCTCCGCGCCCTTACACCGAAGCCACTCTGCTCCGTGCCATGGAAACCGCCGGTAAGCTGGTGGATAACGATGAACTGCGCGATGCCCTGAAGGAAAACGGTATCGGCCGTCCTTCCACCCGTGCCGCCATTATCGAGACCTTGTTCAAACGTAACTATATCCGCAAGGAAAAGAAGAATCTGATAGCTACCCCCACGGGTGTGGAGCTGATTCAGACCATTCACGAAGAATTGTTGAAGAGTGCTGAACTGACGGGTATCTGGGAAAAGAAGTTGCGCGAGATAGAGCGTCGCACGTATGATGCCTTTCGTTTCTTGGAAGAACTGAAGCAGATGGTGGCTGAGATTGTGACCAGTGTACTGTCGGACAACAGCAACCGCCACATTACGGTACAGGCGCCTCCCGTAGCGGGTAAGGTTGCGCGTAGTACTTCCGCTTCCGACGACCAGCCGAAGAAGGAACCCCGCAAACGCTCGCCCCGCAAGAAGAAGACCGAGGCTGCCGGTGCCGGAACAGCTCCGGCTCCTGCGGTGCAGTCCGATGAATGGGTGGGGCGTCCGTGTCCCTTGTGCGGCAAGGGTACCATTATCAAAGGAAAAACGGCTTACGGTTGCTCCGAGTGGCGCAATGGTTGTACCTTCCGTAAGCCGTTCGATGCTTGACCTGTCTATTTAATCGTAATTCAAGTGGAATTCGACTACCGCTTCGATGCCTTTGCGCAGGATGTCGAGCGGCATGTTCTCGTTGGGCGAGTGGATGGCATTACTCTCCAGCCCGAATCCCATCAGTACCGTCTTGATGCCCAGCACCTGTTCGAAGGTCGAGATGATGGGGATGCTACCGCCGCGGCGCACGGCCAGCGGCTTCCGTCCGAATGCTTTCTCGAATCCTTTCTCGGCAGCCTGATAGGCGGGCAGTGTGATGGGGCAGACGTAGCCCTGTCCGCCGTGCATGGGCGTTACCTTTACCTGTACCGTAGCGGGGGCAATGCTCTGGATGTAGTCGGCAAACAGCTGTGAAATCTTGTGGTGGTCCTGGTGGGGTACAAGGCGGCAAGATACCTTGGCATAGGCCTTCGACGGCAGTACCGTCTTCGAACCTTCGCCTGTATAGCCTCCCCAAATGCCGCAGACGTCGAACGACGGGCGGCAGCTGTTGCGTTCCAGTGTACTGTAACCTTTCTCACCGAAGAGTTCCTTTACCCCGATGGCGGCCTTGTATTTCTCTTCGTCGAAGGGGATGTGGGCTATCATGTCCCGTTCGGCCTGCGGCACTTCCTCCACGTCGTCGTAGAAGCCGGGGACGGTGATGCGGCCGTCGACATCCACTACGCGGGCCAGCATCTGGCACAGCACGTTGATGGGGTTGGCTACCGCTCCGCCGAAGTGGCCTGAATGCAGGTCACGGTTGGGCCCCGTCACTTCTATCTCCCAGTAGGCCAGTCCGCGCAGGCCGGTAGTCAGCGAGGGTAAGTCGGCTCCCAGCATGCTGGTGTCCGATACGAGGATGATGTCGGCTTTGAGCATCTCCCGATGGTCCTGGCAGAAAGCTTCCAGGCTGGGTGAGCCGATTTCTTCTTCGCCTTCAAAGATGAACTTCACGTTGTGCGTCAGAAGACCGTTTTTTACCAAGTATTCGAATGCTTTTACCTGGATAAACGACTGTCCTTTGTCGTCGTCGGCACCACGGGCCCAGATGTGGCCGTCGCGTACTTCGGGTTCAAAGGGGGCGCTTTTCCATAGTTTCAGCGGTTCGGCAGGCATCACGTCGTAGTGGGCGTAGATGAGGACGGTTTTCGCTTTGGGGTTTACCGTCTTTTGGGCAAACACCATCGGATTGCCCTGCGAGGGCATCACCATGGCTTCGTCGGCACCGGTTTCGAGCAGCAGTTGGCGCCAGCGTTCGGCACAGGCCAGCATGTCGTCGTGGTGTTCGGGCTTGGCGCTGATACTTGGAATGCGAATGAGGCTGAACAATTCGTCCAGCATGCGGGGTTCGTTTTCGGAGATATAAGTTCTGATCATAAATGGAAGAGGAATATAAATGAAAGGTTACACATTATATATGATATATATGGGAAAGACTTTTACAGTTGTGTCGTCCGGTCTATCAGGTAGAAATCCAGAATGGTGAGTGCAGCCATGGCTTCTACGATGGGTACGGCGCGCGGCAGTACGCACGGGTCGTGGCGTCCGCGGGCTTTCAGCGTGGTGTCCACACCGTCGATGTTTACCGTATGCTGTTCCATCAGTACGGTGGCCACCGGTTTGAAGGCTACGCGGAAATAGATGTCCTGCCCGTTGCTGATGCCTCCCTGTATGCCTCCCGAGTGGTTGGTATGGGTGGTGATACGTCCGGCGTTGTTGTAGAACACGTCGTTCTGTTCCGAACCTTTCATTTTCAGCCCTTTAAAACCGTCGCCGTACTCGAAGGCCTTGGCGGCGTTGATACTCAGCATGCCCGATGCCAGGGCGGCTTGCAACTTGCCGAAGACTGGTTGTCCCAATCCGACGGGGCATCCTGTGATGACACAGGTGATGACGCCGCCTATCGTGTCGCCCTCGGCCTTTACTTCGGCTATGAGCTGTTCCATTTCTTTTGCCTTCTCGGGGTCGGGGCAGCGGACGGGATTTGTTTCGGTCAGCTCCAGGTTATACGCCGTATAGTTTTCTTCTAGTCGGATGGGACCCACTTGTGAGGTATAGGCCGTTATGTGTATGCCCAGCTGCCGCAATGCCAGCTTGGCCAGTGCACCGGCCACTACACGCGAAATAGTTTCGCGGGCCGACGAACGTCCCCCACCTCTATGGTCGCGGATGCCATATTTGGTCTTGTAGGTATAATCGGCGTGCGAGGGGCGGTAGACGTCTTTCATGTTGTCGTAGTCGCCGGAGTGCTGGTTTTCGTTCCACACGATGAACCCAATGGGGCAGCCTGTCGACTTGCCTTCGAAGATACCTGAGAGGAATTCCACCTTGTCGGCCTCTTTGCGTGGAGTAGTGAGGGCTGATTGTCCAGGGCGGCGGCGATCCAGTTCCTTCTGTATAAAATCCATGTCGATGGTGATGCCTGCGGGAAATCCGTCGACGACACCTCCGATACCTTTGCCGTGCGACTCGCCGAAGCTGGTCAGGCGCAGGATGTTTCCGAATGAGTTGAACATAGTCAGTTTGCTTTAAAAGGTTGTCATTTCGTTTACTGTACTTCCGTGTGCTTTTGAGGCTGATAAAAGTAGAGAATACTTTTTTAAGATGCAAATTTTTGCTTTTGTTTCTTGGCAATCTTTCTTTTCCTTTGTTTGTAATGTTGGTTCCCATCTTAAAAATGGAATATTTTTTTTAATAAAATGGGCTTGTATAAATCGTTTAAAACCTGTTTCTTTGCACTTTGAATAAAAATGGACTATAGAAAGTCTTTAGAAACATATTATTAACTTAAATACGTTTTTTGCAATGAAAAAAAGTTTGTTTTATTTGTGCTTTTGGGCTTGCTCGTTAGGATTGTTTACAGCCTGTAGTGACGATGAAGAGCCAAGCTGGCAGAAATTGCCGACCGAAACCATTTCGGCAGATAATCTGGAGTTGACTTTGAATTCTCAAAAAATGTCCGATGCTAGCATTTCTCTTACTATGAGTGATGCACAAACCGGTGTGCTGACATTGACGAACGCTATCAGAGGTTGGAATGAAGTTAAAGTAGATGTTTCAGTTGCTGAGCAGTCAGATGGTTCATTCCGTTTTCAGGGAACTTATGAAATGCCTCTTACGCGTACGTTGCTTAATTCAATGAAAGCCGATGTAAACGGTTCTATTACTTTGGATGGTAAAGCTTCTGTAACAGTAAGTACGACTGCCGAAGGTACGTTGGTTCGTACTTGGACTTTGTGTGACGCTAGTTATACAGATAAGTATTTTGACCGGAACGCTGATGGCGTGCTGGACAGTCAGGATTGGTTCCGTTATGCGCCTTGCCACATCAATTGGGAGTCTGACTATAGTTCTGATGGCAATAATCCTGGCCTGGCAACGGGAAATATCACAACTGTAGGAACAACAGCTTTGTCTTATTTTATGACCCAGCTGCTGAATCATGTGACTTTCAATGCAGATGGCTCTATTGTTGCAGAATATGCGGCAGAAACTCCGGAAATGGATATGGGAGGCATCATGCAGGCTATTCTTGGAAGTACATTGCCTTCACGTGACGGATTGAAGTGGAATACGTCATCGGCTAATTTGGCTTATTGGTATGTAACGGATAATGATCTTTATGTTGTATTGGATATTCCTAATATCATTGCACAGGCTGTAGCAGACCAGGGTGGTGAAGGAGGAATGGACCCTACAGTTATTACCGGTGTGATACAATCTTTGAAGGGAATGAGCGGAGCTGAAGTAAAAAAGCTTTTAGCTAGCCTTTTAACCGAAATGGGTGGAGATAGTATCTTGTCTAAACTTGATATTACTAAAATATCTGATGCCGATATGGAAAAACTGATGGGGTATGTATTCAATGGTTTTCCTTTAGTTCATCGGATTGACAATGCTAATTTTGAAGATGGACAGACTTTGGAGAATATGTATGTATCGGTAGATAAGGAATTGTTTGATATCCTTATGCCGGCAGTTTTTCCTCTATTGCCTGATTTAGAGACGATGTTGGCAGACATGCAAATCGAAATTTTCGGTCAATCTGCTCCTCTCCTTCCTTTGTTAAAAGGATTGCTGGGCATTCAGAGTTTGACGGAATTTGAGCAGATATGGGAAGCTACTTCCTCATTTGATATAGGTTTGGATTTGGCGGTAGGTTCTTTTTCTGAATTTATTAAGCCCTAGTCGTCTAAATAAACTGGTATTATCTAGTTCATTTTAAGAATGTGTCAAAATTCCCAATCTTATTACTTCTTCAGTGAAGTGATAATGGTAGAGGGAGTTTTGACACATTCTCTTTTTATTGTTTAGTGAGATGTAAGCCGTCTTTTGTCATTAGAAGACATATCCGAAGCCGGCATTCAGATAGATGGGATACATTGCAAAGGTAATGGTCTGGAAGTCTTTTTGGAAGACATCGTTCAGTCCCCAAGTCAGGTCTGCATTAACAGTAAGATGTTTGAATGCGCGCCAGCTGACTCCTCCTTGCATTCCCCATTGAAAATGGCGCAGGTTGTCAGAGAAATCATAAGGGGCAGTCGTTTCTCCTTCAAATTCCACCTTATTGCCTGTCGGATCACCCTCACGCAGATAACCATCGAATACGTAACCTGTAAAGTCTCCATTGGTCATAATTGAGAAGTAGGGACCGAAATTAAAACGTAGGCGTGGATTAGCTTTCCATGCAGCCAATACGGGAATCGTGAAGTAGGAAGCACGGAATTTTGTCTTTACCATGCCTGTCCAGTTTCCTTTCATTCGTTCTCCGCCACTACCTATGATTTCCATACTGTAATTCTTAGTACGAGCTTCGGCTTCCATTCCTTTGTTCTCAAGGCGTAAACCAAGGATAACTCCCCATTCCTTTTCTTTTCCTAGCCATTTGATAATATCTCCTTCGATGGAGAAATTGATGTTTGGGGAATAACCGGTTAATGCACGTATTTCTTGTGGAAGTGGAATAGGGGAAGTTCCTCCAATGTTGAAGCCTGCTTTGACTTCATATTCCAAACCATAAAGTGCAGACTGTATGATACCGCGATTGCGGTCTTCTTGTGCTTGTAGCCGACAGGTAGCTGTCAGTATAAGGCTTGCTATAAGCCACAGGATTTTATGATTTCTCATTTCTTTATTGGTTTGTTTCATTTTGTTCATATTCAAGTGTTACTTCATCGACATATAATGTGCTTCCGGGGGCTCCTTCAAAGTAATCTCCACGGATGCTGGAAGCGAAGACGATGGTAAGGTGATATTTCCCATCTTTCAGTTTGGTCGCATCAATACTTTTTCCCTCACGCAGGTTAAAGGGAAGATTAAATTCTGTCCATTCGTCGGTTTCTTTGGCATCAGTGATTTGTGCTACTGAAATGATTTGTTCGTTATCTTCGGACAGGATGTTTGTTCCGTCCAATACCGGTCTGTCTGCAGTGCTTTCATAGAAGACTGCGTATATATTAAAAATGTCTTTACGTCCGGGTACTGGTTTCAGTTTGTCTTCTGCACTGGCATCCAGTTCATAGAACGTATCGCCTGCCTTAAATTTATAATATCCGTGTAGGAATGTAGGAATCTGATCAAATTGTATACCGAATTGGGTTGCTTTCAGTGCATTGGTTAAAGCACTGGCTAAGTTGAATGAGCCAATGAATAAATTTCCTGAGGCGATAGGCATGTTTACGCTGCTACCTAGTGAACCTGTTTTTCGAGTTACCAATTTTACGCATTTGCTACCGTTTCGTCCTTCAGTCGATTGGTAGGTTGGGAATTCTTCAGGTTGCGTAATGGTATAGTCTGTCAATGCATAACCGGGATTTGCGCTGGCCCATGTCATTGTTTCTGCTCCCATTTGGTCTGTTTCATAAAAAATGTGATACTTCCCGTTTCCTCCCAAGCGGGCATTTTCAAAATCGTATTGGGTACTGGTGAAACCGGTACTGGTCACTTCTATACGATATTTGCGTTGCCATTCTCCGTCTTCCGAAGTAACGATGTAATTCTGGGCCGTATTAAAATCCAGTACAGTTCCACTCGCTGGCATGATGGTAGCACCGGGGGTCAGTGTGAATTCGGGTGCCAGATGGCTTATGTCTGTGCCTTTTTTTACGTATAATATGATGGGATAAATCTTTCCATCCACTCCGTCTGTAATTGCATCAAGTTCCACAGAACGGATCAGTACATCGCCCGGTAGACTGACCGATTCAATATCTGCCTCGGTATTCGGAGCCTCATCCTGTATACAAGAAAACAGTATGAATGTAAACAATAGGTGTAGGGATAATAGAAAATACTTCATGTGTTTTAATTTTATTCTATGAATAATATCGTTGCCAAAGTTACGGTTCTTTTTCGAATTAAATGAAATCTTGTTTGATATTTTATATTTTCTGACTATTTGTTTAATAAAACGTTTTTTCTACCTTTGCAGGGACTTAAATTTCGTGACACAATGATAAACGATGCAGAAAGACAACAGATTATAGCTCTTGTGAAACGGGAAGTGGTTCCGGCTATCGGATGTACGGAACCTATTGCCGTTGCCTTGTGCGTAGCTAAGGCGGCAGAGACATTGGGCGTGAAACCTGAAAAGGTAAGTGTATGGCTTAGTGCGAACATTCTGAAAAATGCGATGGGTGTAGGTATTCCAGGTACAGGGATGATAGGTTTACCCATTGCCATAGCTTTGGGGGCCTTAATTGGAAAATCGGAGTATCAGTTGGAGGTATTGAAAGATAGTGTGCCCGAAGCAGTAGAAGCAGGCAAACGTTTTATTGATGAAAAACGTATATCGATTGCCCTGAAGCCAAATATCGATGAGAAATTGTATATAGAAGTATGCTGTGAAGCTGGTTCAGACCGTTCGACAGCTATCATTGCTGGTGGGCATACTTCGTTTGTTTATGTGTCACACAACGGTGACGTTTTGCTTGATAAACAGACTGCTTCTGCTGAAGAAGAAGAAGAAAACACCGTACCAGATCTGACCTTACGTAAGGTTTATGATTTTGCTATGACTGCACCATTGGATGAAATCCGTTTCATTCTTGATACGGCTCGTTTGAACAAAGCCGCTGCAGAACAGTCCTTTACTGGTAATTATGGGCATGGCTTGGGAAAAATGCTTCGTGGAACTTACGAGCATAAGGTCATGGGCGACAGTGTCTTTTCACATATATTGTCTTATACCTCGGGGGCTTGTGATGCACGTATGGCAGGAGCCATGATACCAGTGATGAGCAATTCAGGAAGTGGAAATCAAGGAATTTCGGCTACGCTTCCTGTTGTTGTTTATGCCGAAGAAAACGGGAAGTCGGAAGAAGAGTTGATTCGTGCTCTGATGCTGAGTCATCTGACAGTTATTTATATCAAGGAGAGTTTGGGACGCTTGTCTGCCTTGTGTGGTTGTGTGGTAGCTGCTACGGGGTCTAGTTGTGGCATTACCTGGTTGATGGGAGGTACATATGAGCAAATCACTTATGCCGTACAAAACATGATAGCCAATCTGACGGGCATGATTTGCGACGGAGCAAAGCCCAGTTGTGCCTTGAAAGTGACTACGGGTGTATCTACCGCAGTGCTCTCTGCTATCATGGCAATGGAAAATCGATGTGTTACTTCTGTGGAGGGTATTATCGATCAAGATGTAGATCAAAGTATCCGCAATCTGACTAGAATTGGATCGCAGGGCATGAATGAAACAGATAAACTGGTGCTGGATATCATGACAAATAAATGAAGAACTAAAAATGAAGAATGAAGAATTCCTGAGTGTCCCTTTGTTTTGAATACACAAATAGGAAATTCTTCATTCTTCATTTTTAGTTCTTCATTGATTAGTGGCAGCAGCCTTCGCCGCAATCATGATCGCCACATCCGCCTCCGCAGCTGTCGCAACTACATCCGCAACCACCGCTCATCATACGGGCCATTTCTGCGAGTTCTTCGTTGGTTGCCGGACGGTTGGTTACAACTTCCCCCACAAAATTCAGGTCGCATCCGGCTAGAGGATGGTTCATGTCCATCACTACTACATCGTCTTTCACTTCTACAACGCTTCCGTTGATATGCTGGCCTTCGGCAGTCATCAGGGGGACAATGGCACCTTCCTTAATACGTGTTTCGTCGAATTTTCCGTCGATGAGGAAAATGTCTTTGGGTAAATCGATGACATGGTCTTCGTCATATTCTCCATAAGCTTCGGTACAAGCAATGGTGAAGTCGAATTTATCGCCGGCATTCAAGTCTTTCAGCTGGTTTTCGAAAGCTTCAAGAGTCAGTCCCAGCCCAGAAATGAACTGAAATGGATGTTCTGTTGTGGCTTCTTCTGTGAAATCGCGTTCTCCGTCTTCGATGGCATATAGCTTGTAAGCTACAGTAATGTACTTGTTTGTTTCCATATTCTTTATAAAATCTTGTTTTAAGTGAATAATCTTGTTTTTGGTTCGGGCAAAGATACAAATCTTTTGGTGTATGTTGCAAAAACTTCTTATCTTTGACACACTTTTCCTGTATTGACGCGGAAAAGATATGAACGGATGACGAAGATATGATAAAGACGGCATTCATAGGCATGGGGTATAGGGGGATGCAGCTGCTCCGCCTGTTACGTCATATTCCTGCTTTCCGCCTGGAGGCTTTTGCTGATCCCGGTGTGTCGGATGTGGGTATGACCGATGTGGCTTGTTATAATAGAGGAGACAGTGACTATCTGAATATGCTGGAGGAGCAGATGCCTGCTTTGGTATTTGTAGCTTCTCCCTGGCAGTGTCATGTGCAGCATGCCATCCATTGCGTGGAGCATGGAGCTGATGTTGCTTTGGAGATAAAAGGCGGATTGTATCTGGATGAGTACAAGCCGCTGATCGAATTGGCCGAACGTACGGGCCGTAGAGTCTATCCGTTGGAAAATACGCTTTTCATGCGTGAGAATCTGTCCATTTATAATCTGGTTCGTGCTGGTGTATTGGGCGAGATAGTCTATATGCGTGGTGGGTATCGTCATGACCTGCGCCGTATGTTGTTGGATGATGACGGGACATTGGGAAACCGTGATAAAACGGAAAGCGTCTGGCGAAGCCAGTTTTATCAGGAAGAAAATGGTGATCTTTATCCTACACATGGCTTGGCACCGCTGTGTTTGATTGCCGGTATCGGACGTACCGACCGTTTCAAGTATGTGACTTCTTTTGCTTCTAAACCAGCCGGTTTGATGCAGCGTATTCGTGATTTGGGAGGCAATTCCAATGTGAAGATAACGTTGGGTGATGTAGTCGTTACCCAGTTGGAAACGGAACGGGGAGTACTGATTTCGCTGACGCATGATACGACCTTACCCCGTCCTCGTAGCCTCGACTTTGAGATACAGGGTACGCGTGGCATCTGGAACGGTGACCGGCGGATGATTTATGTGGAAGGAACCAGTCCTGATGAATCTTGGGAACCGGACGATGCTTATATCGACCGCTATGAGCATTCTTACTGGAAACAATGGGGGCGGGAAGCGCTCGAAGTGGATACCCATCATCGCGGTATGGACTATGTGATGCTGAAAGCTCTGGAGGAAGATCTTCGGGGTGGGGAGTCCTATCCTGCCGGTATTGCCGACCTTGCGCTGTGGACTTCGGTTACTCCGTGGTCCAAAATGTCCATTGCTGGTAGGCGGACGCTTGTTATAGATGAAAACGATTGATTATTAACCTATAAATGCTTGTTTTATGAAAAACAACAAACTTCTATCGGCCTTATGGCTTTCCGCATCTTTATCAGTTGTGATGTCGGCGTGTTCTTCCACGCATGTCAAGGCTCCCGATCCTATTTTTCCTGTTCCTGAGTCCAAGCAGGTGGAATGGCAGAAGATGGAAACCTATGCTTTTATCCACTTTGGTCTGAATACGTTCAACGACCGTGAGTGGGGATATGGTGACACACCGGTGGAGGTGTTCAATCCTTCTCGTCTGGATTGCGAACAGTGGGCCAAGACTTTGGTGGCAGCAGGAATGAAAGGAGTCATTCTTACGGCCAAGCATCACGATGGCTTTTGCCTTTGGCCGTTTGCCGGCACCGACTACAGTGTGGCAAACAGTCCTTATAAAGATGGTAAAGGAGATGTCGTGCGCGAATTGTCTGAAGCTTGCAAGAAATATGGATTGAAGTTTGCTGTTTATCTGTCGCCCTGGGATCGTCATCAGGCCAATTACGGTACTCCTGCCTATCTGGATTATTTCTATGCTCAGTTGCGTGATTTGTTGACCAATTATGGTGAAGTGTTCGAAGTTTGGTTCGATGGCGCCAATGGTGGAGACGGATGGTATGGCGGAGCTAAGGAGACGCGTACCATCGACCGTCGTAATTACTACAATTATCCTCGCATTTACGAGATGCTGGACAGTATACAGCCGCAGGCAGTCGTCTTCTCCGACGGCGGTCCCGGTTGCCGGTGGGTGGGCAACGAAAAGGGTTTTGCCGGTGCCACCAACTGGTCTTTCCTCCGTAAGGGTGAAGTATATCCCGGTTACGACAAGAGTTACCAGCTTCAGTATGGTCATGCAGATGGCAACCAGTGGGTGGCAGCCGAATGCGATGTCTCCATCCGTCCGGGCTGGTTCTATCATCCTGAGCAGGACAGCCTTGTAAAGACTCCCGAACAGTTGGTTGATCTCTATTATCGCAGTGTGGGACATAATGCGACGCTGTTGCTGAATTTCCCGGTAGACAGGAATGGACTGATACATCCGGTTGACTCGGCCAATGCGGTTCGTTTCCATCAGCTGATACAGAAAGAACTGGAAACAAATCTGGTAGCCGGAGTGGTTCCCCAGGTGAGCAACGAACGTGGCGGCAATTATGTCGCTTCAGCTTTGACGGACGATGACTACGATACCTATTGGTCTACGGCCGACAGTGTGACGACAGCCGACATTACGTTCTCTTTCTCCTCACCGACGAGGATGAACCGTATGCTGTTGCAGGAATATATTCCTTTGGGCCAGCGTGTGAAAGCTTTTACTGTGGAATATCGTGACGCTTCGGGTGACTGGCAGCCGGTTGTTCTGAACGAAGAGACCACAACCATTGGTTACAAGCGCCTGTTGCGTTTTTCTTCCGTTGTTTCCGACGGCATCCGCATCCGCATTACCGATGCGCGTGGGCCGCTGTGCATCAACAACATTGGAGTGTATGATGCCGGTGAGAATGCCGACCAACTTTTTGAAGCAATACCGACCACTCAGATGCAAAGTCTTCCTTTCACCCTTTCCGGTGTGAAGCTGGAAGAGGCTGCCTTTGCTTCCGACCGTGACGAGAAGACCACTTGTTTTGTCGACGGTGATTTGCTGACTATAGACTTGGGTAGTGAACGTTTTGTTTCTTCCTTCCATTTCCTGCCCGACCAGGGTGAACCGAACAAAGGCTTGGTTTCACATTATGAATTGTCTGTAGCCGATGCCGATAGAAAGAATGTTACGATGGTCAAAGCAGGTGAGTTTTCCAATATCCGTAACAATCCTGTGATGCAGTCTGTTTACTTTACGCCCGTCAAGGCACGCTATCTGTATCTGAAAGCTGTCCGTATGGTCACGGAAGGTGAGCCGATGGGCTTTGCAGAGATAGCCGTGCGCTGATCAAGATTGTATATCGGTTTTCAGCCTTTTTCACACAGTGCTTTCTGGCCCTTTCATGTAGTGCTTCGTCAGGTCTTCACGAAGCACTGTGTGACACCTTCATAAAGCACTGTGTCAAACCCTCACGAAGCACTTCGTCATGATTTCACGAAGTGCTTTCTTTTTTTTCTTATCATAATATTATACTTCTCTGTTCTTTAAGAAACTCCTTCCTGATGTTTGTTTTCAAGGCCGCTTTTCTATTGGTTTTTATTTGTCCCTCTTCTCTTTTTTGTAGCTGAAATCGCAG
>OHEK01000029.1_pt1 | contig 54077 bp, 47 predicted proteins | sample 1567301 | NCBI WGS metagenome assembly OHEK01 (sample SAMEA3879554, study PRJEB24766) | human gut metagenome | biome: human-associated habitat; feature: feces | place: USA | collected 1985/1987
TTGAATAAGGCACTTTGGTATTGCTACCATATACTGATGATGAGGAAGCATATACAAGGTGTTTAACTCCATCAGTACCACTATCATAACTATGACGGCATGCTTCAAGTATATTATAAAATCCTATGATATTGCTTTCTATATATGCATCGGGATTAGTTATACTATAGCGCACACCTGCCTGTGCTGCAAGATTCACAACCACCTCAGGCTTGTACTCAGCAAATATTCTATTAACCAGAGATTTATCTGCTATATTACCTTTTATAAAAATAAATCGGTCGGCATATTCCTGAAGCTGATTAAGACGCCATAATTTTATATTTACGTCATAATAATCATTCAAGTTGTCAATACCAATTACAATCGCATCGTTCTGGTCAGCAAGAATACGCTGACACAGATTACTTCCAATAAAGCCTGCTGCTCCTGTTACAAGAATATGATTCATTGTTTAATCTCTTCTAAAAATATCTCTCGTATATACCTTTTCTTTTACATCATCCAAACAACTGTCATACCTATTAGCAATAATTGCATTAGATAGTTGTTTAAATATATTTAAGTCATTCACAACTTTCGAACCAAAGAATGTTGTTCCGTTTTCCAATGTGGGCTCATAAATAATAACCTCCGCACCTTTTGCCTTTACCCGTTTCATAACTCCCTGAATAGAGCTTTGACGGAAGTTGTCACTGTTCGACTTCATAGTCAACCGATATACACCTATTACACAATTTTTCTCTTTATCAGGACTATAATCTCCTTTATCGCAATAATTATAATAACCGGCTTGTTTCAGAACCTGATTAGCAATGAAATCCTTACGGGTACGATTTGATTCCACTATGGCGTGTATCAAATTTTCAGGAACATCTGCGTAATTAGCCAACAACTGCTTAGTATCCTTCGGCAAACAATAGCCACCATATCCGAAGGAAGGATTGTTATAATGCGTACCAATACGGGGATCCAAACAGATCCCATCAATAATAGCCTGTGTATCCAAGCCCTTCACTTCTGCATATGTATCCAGTTCATTGAAATAAGATACACGCAGAGCTAAGTAGGTATTAGCAAATAATTTCACAGCCTCTGCCTCTTTCAATCCCATAAACAAGGTATCTACATTCTCTTTAATGGCACCTTCCTGTAACAAGGCTGCAAATTCTTTTGCCTTTTCTTCAAGATGCTTTCCTGCAATCGTTTCGATAGCTACATTTTCTTCATCCCTACCTTCTATAAATTTAGGATAGCCTACGATAATACGACTAGGATACAAATTATCATACAAGGCCTTGCTTTCACGCAAAAACTCAGGAGAGAAAAGCAGATTAAATTTCTTTCCTTGCAAAGCAGGAGTATTCATAAATTTATTTGCATACTTCACATACAGGCTGCGACAATATCCTACTGGAATAGTGCTTTTTATCACCATTATTGCATCAGGATTAACCTCTAATACTAAGTCTATAACTTCTTCTACATGACTGGTGTCAAAGTAGTTCTTTACAGGATCGTAATTAGTTGGAGCAGCAATCACCACAAAGTCTGCACTTTTATAGGCGGTATAGCCATCTAATGTTGCAGTCAAATTTAGTGATTTTTCTGCTAAATATTTTTCTATGTATTCGTCCTGTATTGGACTGATACGATTATTGATTTTCTCAATTTTTTCAGGAATGACATCAACAGCTATTACATGATGATGTTGAGCCAATAATGTAGCAATAGAAAGCCCTACATAACCGGTACCAGCTACAGCAATCTTATAATTATTCATAACTTTAATGTAAATGTTGAATTGGGGTAAGTGTATAGTTTTGATAGATCTAATATGGAAAGCTTTTCAAAAGAATCTATTCTCTTAAGGAGTTCAAAGGTCTAAGTTAATTAATGTAGTCGGAGATGTTTCGACTGTATACAGGATTTCGAATGAATTTACCATAGAGGGCGCATCGTTTCACAGAGAAAAATTTTATTTGGTGCGAAAAGTGATATAGGGATGTTTCACCTTTAATCAATCCCTTTCCCAAAGAAAGCTTGCTTGAAGTGTTGTAATTATTTAGTCCCGTTAGTATAGCAAGCAGAAAAAAGTGGCGTATCCGGCCTAATTAATCGTCTGTGTTTGTTTGCAAGATTATATTTTATTACAAGTAGTAATGACAGCGCGCCAGCAGGGATGAAGGATGAAAAAGCAGTCTGTGTCGGAACACAGACGGCCCGCCTGCGGCTGAAGACTCTTGGCGCAACACAAACGGTCCGGACTTGCGGGAAGCTCGGATACAGGTTGTTTGTCAGTGTGTTGCGGGTGGAGTAGAGTAGAAGCTGATGCTTGTTTGCGGAAGGGAGGACGGAACGTCCGGGTACGCTACGCGGTCGCCTCTCACAGGTAGATGATCGGAGAGACGGACGTCAAGCTCAGTTTCTGCGGGTGCAAAGATACGAAATAAATGAAGAATGAAGAATGAAAAATGAAGAATTTTTTATTTTTACGTCCAAGGAGCTTCATTAATTGAGAATTGAGAATTGAGAATTGAGAATTGAGAATTTTTTGTGTTTACTTCCAGGAAGATCCTTCGGCTTGGCTTGAGGTGATATGAAAATGTTAAAATTGTAGTATGGATTATAAATTATTGGCCTGATAGAAAAATGATCTGATTTTAATTTGTACCTTTGCCGATAGATAACAACGAAAGATATGGGTTCATTTTTACATACATCTGAAATAGTCGTAAATGGGAAGACTTCTTTAGGGAAGAAAACGAAGGCTGAACGTTTGGGCTGGCAATCTATGTCTGAAATAAAAAAAGTAGATTATCGTAGTCTGGTGAAAGAAGTGAAGAGCTTTGATGTATCAGGGTTGTCAGAACCTTATGTTTCATGTAGTAAGATGTTCTGATGTGTTAGATAGTCTTAAACCATATAACTTGATTTTTATACAGAAAGCGTCACCGGTTCAAGGTGACGCTTTTGATATGGCATTTGTCTATAAATTTTTCACAGAAAGAAACGAGAAAACTCAGCGTTTGAAGTATATCATAAGAGTTGAAAAACATAATAATGCTTTTGCGCTTAAATTTTATGCGGCTCGTGATCGGAAAAATATAAATAAATATCATAGAATTATTAATGCTCATGACTATAAAAATCTGGTGAGATTGCTTTTGACTTGTTTTGAGGTAATTCCTGATATCCTGTCTAAATATCCTACGGCCTCTTTTGTAGTCAATGGGGCAAACAGTCGGGATTTACGTACGCATACCGAAGAAAATTTTTCCAATAATCAGCGATTCAGGATATACAAGGAGTTGACTTTGAGAAAAATTGGCAATCGTGTTTTTGAGCATTTTTATTTTGAGGAGGCGAGTTCTTTTATGTTGGTGAATCGTGGATCGGCAGATGATATTAATTTAGAGGCCCAACGATTGAAAGACTACCTTCTGGACATTTATTGTATGTAGTTTCTTTTATTCTTCATCATTTTTGGCGGTGTTAAATAGCGGTTAGTATTCCATACCGGATGGTTACTAACCGCTATTGCTGTTCGTGGTCAGTCTTCTGCCTGGAAATGGCTCTCCAGACGATTGACGAGGGTACGCAAGGTGCGTAGGGTGCGGAACTCTTCGTGTGTGGCTGGAAGATGGCCGTGGGTGTAGAGCTGGCGCAGGATGTTGCGGAAAATCTGCGTCAGAGCCAGACGGCGGTTGCGGACATGACTTACTTCGCCTTGCAGGGTATGGAAGTGCTTATCGTCGATCCATACTTCGACACGAAAAATCTTTTTCATAAGTACAGGATTTAAAAGTTTGTCCGGCTAATATGTGAAAATGAAAATTTATTTTAAACGGGGATGTTGGGATAAATGTGCGGAATGGTGCCTGTGTAGCGCGTCTGAATTGATTTTATGCCCGTATTTTCTGATTTGCAAGATTGAAAAAGAAGAAGGAAATTTGTCAATGATTAATGAACAATGAAGAATAAAATGAAGAATGAAGAATGAGGAATGAAGAATTATTAATTATCAATTTTCAATTATCAATTAAACTATGGAGACAACAATGATTTCGGGGTTCCGCAATTTGTATGACAAGGAACCGATGGAGATGACGGTGGCCCGCTTCGTGGACTGGATACGCACGAACGGGGAGGTGAAACGGCTGACGGAGGAATACCGCCGGCTGACGGCCAAAGGAAGCGAAGGGGAGGCGGCACGGGTGAAACGAGCGCTGCCTGCCGCCACACTGGCCGCTGTGTTCGAAGGGGGCAGGCAGGAGAAGGACCTGAAGCGGCTGACGGGGCTGATGATGTTCGACTGGGACCACGTGGGGGCGGCACGCACGCAACTGCTCGAAAGGCTGCGGATGACGGACTGCGTGATGTTGGCCTGGACGTCGGTGTCCGGCGAGGGGGTGAAGGCGGTGATCCGCGTGGACGTGACGAGCACGGAGGAGTACCTCAGGGCGTATCGCGTCGTGGGGCGATGGATGGAACAGCGGACGGGATGCCAGGTGGACGAGGCGTGCCGCAACGTGGGACGCCTGTGCAGCGCGGCGCACGACGAGGAGCTGTACGTGAACTACGGGGCACGGATGATGGCCTGGCGCGGACTGGAGACGGACGAGGACAGGCTGGAAGTGAAGCGCCGGATGCAGCAGGAGGCGGACACCGAAGGGGGCGAACCGCAGGGCGAGGGAAGCGGCATGCTGCAGGGGATGCTGGACTACTTTCTGCAACAGAACGGCTTCGAGAAGGGACACCGACACGAGCTGCTGCTGAAGCTGGGACGGACGGCAAGATGTAAAAACCTTTCGCCGCAGGAGCTGGAAGAGCTGAAAAAGCTGGTTACGGGGAAATTGGGAAGTACGACACTTCCGGAGTCAGAAATTCGGAAATGCTTATCGGACGGATACAGCTATCTGAGCAGGAAATCGGAGGAAAACGTGTCCGAAAAAAATAAGCTCAACGCTCACAACCGCCACTATGGACCCCCTGTCGAAGCGGACGAACGGGACGCGGAACTGGATTTGTCAGAAAATAATGAAAGGCTGAGAGGGGCGTTGCCCTACTTCGACGACGCCATCTTCGACGGCCTGCCGCAGCTGCTGAAGGAGGGGCTGACGGTGGCCATGGACCGGCGGGAGAGGGACATGGTGCTGATGGCGATGCTGACCCATCTGAGCGCCTGCCTGCCGGACGTGCACTTCCACTACGACCGCCACGACATGCGTCCGCACCTGTATTTTGCCGTCGTGGCACCGGCAGCTACGGGAAAAGGCATCGTGACGCAGGTGTCCTACCTGTCGCACCCACTGCACGACTACTACCTGGCCCGCGGCGAGGAGGAACAGGCGGCCTACGAGGCCCGGCTGCAACAGTGGAACGAGGACTTCAGCGAGCGCATGCGCAAGGGACGCAAGGGCGAGAAGCCGGAACCGAAGCCCAAGGAGCCGGAACGCATCTATTTCCAGATATCGCCCAACACGTCGAAGTCCATGCTCTACCGCCAGCTGTGGGCCAACCGTGAGGTGTCCGGCGTGCTGCATACGTCGGAAATAGACGCGCTGTCGGCCGCCATCGGGCAGGACTACGGCAAGCAGGACGACGTGCTGCGTGCCTGCTTCCACCACGAACCCATCAGCTCGTCGTTCAAGGTAGACGGCAAGCCGGTGTTCGTGCCCTATCCGATGCTGGCGCTGTGTATGACGGGTACGCCGATGCAATTCCTGTCGCTGGTGCACAACACGGAGGACGGACTCTTCAGCCGACTGGCGGCCTACCAGGTGCAGCCGCAATACGTGTGGCGCGACGCCAGTGCGGAGGGGCAGGTGCAGAACCTGCGGACACACTTCCGCGAACTGGGCAAGCGGGTACTGAAGATGCACGAGATGATGAAGGGGCGGCGTACGGACGTGGAGTTGACGCGGGAGCAGTGGCGGCGCCACTCGACTTTCTTCAGCCGCAAGTTGCAGGAGGTGGTGGCCGAAGGGGGCGAACGCATGGCGTCGTCGGTGATGCGCATGGGGCTGATAGCGGCACGCATCGCGGCGGTGCTGACGGCCCTGCGCAAGGGGGAGGACGAGCTGTGGGCGATGTCGACGCGCTACTGTTCGGACGAGGACCTGGACGCATCGCTGGCCATCGCGGCGGTGTTGCTGGAACATGCCTTGCTGCTGAGCTCGTCCATCCCTGCCTACGAGAGGCGGGTGCGTCCGTTGCAGCCCTTCGCCCGCCTGCTGCCGGTGCTGGAGAAGCTGCCCGGGACGTTCACCTACAGGGAGCTGATGGAGGAGGCGCAGCGGCAGGAACTGCCGGAATCGAGCGTGCGAAGGATTTTGAAAAGAATGACGGAACGAGGCGTGCTGAAACACGAAGGAAAAGTCTATAAACGGCTCTAGAGGCCATTTCGCTCGACAAGGCGTCCAAGGGGTAAACGTGAGCGTTGAGCTTAAAAAATGTTGAGGTTTGGACGGCTGAAGCGGAGGTCTGGAGGGATAGAGTGGAGGACTGGAACGCTAGTCCAGCAGCACGAACGGCGCCCAGTAATAGGGCTGCGGATACTGTTTTCTCACTTCCCGGACGGCCTGCTCCAGCGCCTCGCGCACGGGTTTTCCTTCCAGCCAGTAGCGGTAGAACTCGGACATGAGCAGGGAGGTGGAGCGGTCGTTGACGCTCCACAGGCTGACGAGCAGCGACTCGACACCGGCCTGCTTGAAGCCGCGCGGCAAACCGTAGACGCCTTTGCGAACTGCCCCTGCTGGCAATAGAGGCCGCACAGGCGGCTTTCCAGGGCGGTGTGGTCGGCGGGAGCAATCTGTTCCAGCAGGTCCAGCTGCTTCTCGGCTTCGAGATAGGCTTCCAATGCCTGAGTGGGCTGCTGCTGTCCGTTATAGAAGTCGCCCAGGGCAATCCAGGCGTAAAAAGCCTTCTGAGGCTGATTCTTTTGCAGTTCTACATATTGTTTCAGGTAGTGGAGTGCCTGTTCGGGGGCGGGTACCAGGGTCTGATAATATTGTCCTATCCGGTAGATGAGGCCGATATATCCTTGGTTTGACCGATAGGTAGGGTCGTAGACGGGAAAGTCTTTTTCGAGTTGCTTGATGATGGTTTCTGTCTGTTGCCGGTAGTTGTCCAGCATTTCCCGGTTCTGTTGCCAGGATTTTTTCTGTTCGGCTGTCAGCCGGCTCATGTCTATCTGTTTCTCCAGCATTTTCATATTCAGCAGGTAGTCCACGAACATGTTGACCATTTCTGTTCCGTAGCGCATCAAGAACTGCGGGTCGTTGCCGCTTTGGGCATGCAGCTTGACCGTAATCTGCAGGATAGGCATCATGAGGGACAATATTTGTTCGAAGTCCTGACCGTTTTCATTGGCTATCAGGTAGTAGGATCGCCACAGGAAATCCAGAATGTCTGTCGTATAGTAGGTGATGCGGTCGGGATTATAGTCCTGTAGTTGTTGGCTGATGAGGCGTTTGGCTTCGACCATCTGATTCAGATTGTTGTAGAGGATTTCGTTTTTCAGAGCTGACATGGACAGGTAATGTGGATCTGCTACGTTGCCCCAGGTTTGCCATTGGTTCAGGGCGATGCCACGGTCGAGCATGTCCACGGCTTCCTGGTAGCGTCCCTTCTCCATCAGGTAATCGGCTGCCAGTTCAAAGTTATAGGTGTTGAAATTCAAGGAGTCTTCGATGGCTGTAAGCATTCGGGCGGCCTTTGCATAGCTGTCGGCTCTTTCCGTCTCGCTGCCTCCGGTTTTTCCCAGCAGGTTGGTGTAAATCAATAACTGCCAGCAGATTCGGCTCTCTGCTTCATGGTCTGTGTTTCCGATCAGCTGTCGGCATAGCTTGAGAGCCTGCGGATAATCTCCTACGGTGTAGAGGTAATCGAGGTAGGTATTCCGGGCTTCCGTACAGTCTACTCCTGCTGCCTGCATCCGGGCGATGAGGTCGGGATACAGGTCGCGTGCTTTCTGTAGGTCGACGTAGGCGGTAAAAGTAGCCAGGTCCAGCTCCTCACCAAAGGCGATGGGGGAAGAGGCTCCGTAGCGGGCTTTCGCGTCGGCGCATACGTAACCTTGCATTTCCAGTGCCATCCGGTTGTTTGACGTACCTTTGTGACAATCTTGTACGATGGCTCTGCCCAGCGTGATGGACAGCATGCTGCTGTCGTGATGGGTGCGGTAGAGCGTATAGACTTGTGTCATCCGTTCGGTGGACCGTTCCGGGAAACGGTCCTTTAGCGAAGAATAGGTGCAATATTGTAAGTAGGCTTTCTTCAGTGGTTGGGTTGCGTAGCGTCGGTCTAGCAGGTTGTCGAAATAGTTCAGGATACTTTCAGCTTCGGCAAGCCCGCTGGTGCCTGCAAAGGCTGACAGAAATCCCATCAAATTGACGAAATGATAATTGTCTTCTCCCCAGTATAGCTTCAACTTTTCTATCAGGGAGGAACAATCGGCTGCATCCGGATTGGGGATTCCCATCATTTGTCTGCATGCCCAAGTTTCTGTACGGATTAGCAGCTGCTTTGCAGATCCTTCGGGATGATAGGCGTTCAGGTAGTCGCGTATGAGCAGGCAATACTGTAACGTATTTTCGTCTGCAATTGACTTGTTGGCAATAAAAATGATATAAGATCGTTGTAGGTCGATGACTTCGGGATGTCCGTCAGGATATAGACGGCTGTATATTTGGTAGGCTTGATAAAAGTAAAAGTCGGCGTTGCTTAAGACTCCGTTGCTCAAGGTGTTGTATCCGGTACTGTCTTGCCAACCAAACAAGGCTTGCGCTCGGTTGGCTTCCACCCGATGGCTCAGGGTGGACTTGGCTTCTGCCAGCAGGTAGTAGAGGAAGGCCCGGGTGTGGTCGACGGTTTCCGATTGGACGGGGTAGAGGGTGAGGACTTCCTGCTCTGTCTTGAGCAGCTCGGGATAGGTTTCGGGATCTTCGACGAACCGATCCCACAGACGGTTGGTGAACTGGGTTAGCCTGGCCGCACAGAGGAGGGACAGCCTTTCGCGGTCGGTCTCGGTGGTGGTGGGTTGTTGCAGGTCTTTGATCAGCTGGTCTACCTGGGCGGTGACGTCCTGCGTCGTGCTCAGCTGGATGGAAAGGAGGAGGCGGCACCATGCGGTGGTCAGGTGGCGGCTGCCCAACTGTTCGCCGGATGCCCGGGTGAGTGCCTGGAGAGCCCGGGTGCCTGCTTCGGAACACGGATCGCTTTTTCCGCTGTCCAGCCAGTCGGCATAAGCCTGTAGCTCGGGGACCTTTTGGGCGGCTGCCCGCAGCAGGGTTTTGACTTCCGGTTCGCGCTGTCCGTCGTAGATGGCCCAGAGGGTTGTTCTGAACAGTGTTTCCGTGTCCATACCTTCCGGACGGGGATAGTGTTCCGCCATCCAGGCCCGATATTCGTTGATGAGTTCATCGGCCGACTGGGCTTTCGCTTCCGTATTGTTTACCAGCAACAGGAAGAGCAACAGTGCGCAACAGATCCACTGTGTTTTGATTCTCAACATGGTCCCTCCTTTTTTCTCTTGGGACAAATGTAGAGATTTTTGTTTTAAAAATGAAAATAGAAGTGTACTTTTTCCCTATTTCCCTATTTCCCATTCTCCATTATCAATTCTCCATTTTCAATTGTCTTAAGGCTCTCCCAGCGCTTCTACAATGAGGCGGACCTGGGCGGGGGTGAAGACGCGGGAATGGGACGTGAGACCGGTGGCGGCCAGGCGTGTGCCCAGGGTGGGATGATGGTTGATCCATCGCAACAGTTTCCGCCAGGCTCCCTGGGCGGAGAGTTCGGGGGAGTAGAGTAGGGCCAGTTCGGTGCGCCCGTATGTCTTTATCTTGAAGGTTTCCATACGTCAAATTTACGCCTTTTCTGTCAGATTTCCAAAGGTTTAAACGAAAATAACGGTACAAAAGCGTAGGGAGGTGGAGAGAAGGGGAAACGGGTGGAAGGAGAGGGTGTATCTTTGTGGTAACAAATTTCCAATTATCAATTAACAATTAACAAAATGATTCGTTACAAAAAGTATCAAGTGACTGGAGAAAACAGTCCGCTGAATGGGTTGTGGTATGCACGCCCCGTGATCGAGGAAACGCTGGACATCGACGCCTTGTCCAAGCACATGTCGAAACACAACACGCCGTTTTCGCCCGGTGTGATCAAGGGAGTATTGGCGGATATGGTGAGTTGTATCAAGGAGCTGATTCTGGACAGCAAGAACGTGAAGCTGGACGACCTGGCCATCTTCTCGGTGGGCATCGTCAGCGACCACGGGGCTCCGAGTGCCGCCGAGTTCAAGGTGAGCGAAAACGTGAAGGGACTGAAGCTGCGGGCACGTGCCACGGGCGAGCTGAGCAACGCGAAGCTCAACCTGGAGGGTACGCTTCGCGAGCTGTCCGAGTATGTGGTAGACGGCGAGACGGCCGGAACAGGCGGTACGACGCCGGGAGGCAGTGACAACGAGGACGAGGAAGGAGGAAGTCCGCTGTAATCATGGAGAATGGAGAATTGAAAATGGATAATTAGCCTGTCCGCAGGTCATTGTCAGTTTTCAATTCTCAATTATCCATTCTCAATTTTCAATTATCAATTCTTAATTATCCATTAGCAAAGTGAGCGAAACAACAACGAAAAAGAAAAATGTGTGGAGCCTTGTGCTCAAGATTATTGTGACCGTGGCGACAGCCCTGGCCGGTGTGTTTGGTGTAGCGTCGTGTATGTCGTGATGAGGACGATTACGTTGATTATTCTCCATTGCTCTGCCACCCGTGAGGGGCAGAGCTTTGGCTTTGAGGACTGTCGCAGGGACCACATCCGTCACCGGGGATTCCGGGACATCGGGTATCACTACTACATCACGCGCGACGGGACCGTCCACCGGGGGCGTCCGCTGGAGCAGGTGGGGGCGCACTGCCGCAACCACAACCGTCACAGCATCGGCATCTGCTACGAAGGCGGGCTGGACGCGGAGGGCTGTGCAAAGGACACGCGGACGGAGGCGCAGAAGATCAGCTTGTCGGCCCTGGTCGGGGAGCTGAAGGAGCGGTTTCCGCAGGCGCTGGTCGTAGGCCATCAGGAACTGGATCCGGGGAAGGAGTGCCCTTGTTTTGAGGTGGGAGGGATGAGACAACTTTTTTGAGATTTCCCTTACAGCCTATGGGTTATATATGTACCATAATCTTTCAATTTGTGAGATAGGGATATTTTATTTTTAGGGTGTATTAACTTAACATCTGAATTGGACTTTACATGATTAATTTCGACCAGTTACGGATGAAAAAATCAAGATATGCGTTGAATTTCTGTAAAAATCGGATTATATTTGCAACACGTAGGGTATGAAAACTCTTGGAACTCTTTTACAGAGCTTAATCTGTGAAAGTCAGAACAAGAGGGTGACCTTGCATGCAAAAATTGGATAATCTTATAATTCAGTCATTATGAAATACGCATTGTTTCTTTTATTCAGTTTATGCGCGTGCTTACAGGGAAGTGCACAGCAGGTAGAGTTCAAGACATTTATTTATACAAGCAATGACCTGGGGGAAGAAATAGCCAGGCATAGTGAATTGGTGAACAGAAAGGACAGAGGGTATCTGGGAGATTTGTTCAATGCAAGTAAAGAATCGTTGAAAGGAATCGCTTCGGGATATGTGACATCTTTTATCGACTTAGGCGTAAATGCCATTGGTAGTCTGCTGACCCGGAACGCACGGCTGAAGGAAGAGTGGGAAGAAACGGTGAAAGCCGAAAATATATACAAAACAAAGATCAGCACGGTGTCTGAAATCAATGATTTCTATAAAGAAGCTTCGTTCGAAGGGGCGATGGACCCGAAAGGCATGCGCTTTGACGGTATCGGTTGCCTGAGGCTCGAGGACAACGATACGGTCTTCTACCTGTCGTGCCATATCGACCGGAGTAAGATTGACCGGATTGTGAAGCATTCGAAATTTGAACTGGTGCTGGATACGCTGATCGTGAGTCCGACTCATTCGAACCTGCCCAATACGTATCTGGATCTGCCATATTCCTTTGCCGAACGCGACAACTTTACCTTGTCGATGAATATCAAGCTGATATCATCGTGGATGAATGAAATCGTACAACTGCAGAAGAACCAGGAACTGGGCGCATTTGTGCTGAATGTGCCGGTAGATCCGGAGGAGCTGGATGAGAAGGGCTTCCTGAGGTATGTGCGGAATCGGGATGAGGAACCGGTCTACAAGATTGTGGGAGAGAGTTTTATCGTGCCACGTTCGTACATGGGGTATCGCGACAAAGACGACAATTATAAGAATATCTGGGGAACTGGCGAATACAAACTGGAAATCGAACTGAAGGAGACATGCGACGTGACCGAACAGTATCGGGAAAACTGGAAGAAGGACCGGAAACGCCGCAAGAAACTGATGGAGAAGGAAAGTATCTGGGAAAACGGCTGGCAGACAATTTCCAACCAACGCTGGGACGAGCTGGCACAGTCGTGGGTAATCACTACCCTGCAGGCACCGGCCGGAATTATCACCAAGGACGTGATTGACAAGCTGGGACTGGCACCGGAATAACGGATCGGAAAAAAAGATAAGCTATGAAAAGAACCGCCTTGCAATGGATAATGGTAGCCGTCCTGCTTGTACTGGGGCAGGCGGTGCAGGCACAATCGGCCTACGACTGGATAGAAACCCATCGGAAGTGGATGAGCGAGCACTATCCGAAAGGGGAAGAACTGAGTAAGGAAGCGCTGCTGAAAGAAGCGGCTTTTGCCGTGCTGGACGGCCTGCGAGAACCGGAAGCCAAGGCTTTGTTGCGGGTGGCAGAGAAGTGGGTACCACAACTGGGAGCTTACCTGGACTGGCTGGAGAGCGGACAGGTAGACGAAAAGTATGCTATCTTACTGGGTACGTTGAAGGGGGTGGCTGATGCGGCTGAAGAGCAGCTGGGGCGGGAACACGTCGTGACCGGCTGGTGCAGATATTTGTATCTCAGCCAGCTGGTGAATATGGAAGACGTAGTGAAACCGACGGACGAACTGATCGGGATGTTGCAACAGGCCGTGAAGCAGAAGTCGGACCGTGAGACGAAGGCTTTGCTCTGCATCGTGAAATTGTCCCAGTTTACCAATAGGATGCGTAATAATCTGGTGGACGATCCGCGTGATTACGAGGACGTGTTGCGTACAGAACAGGAAGCGCTGGCCCTGTATCCGGCAGATGACAAGACGGTGGACCATACGCGGGCATTTCTTTATTTTACATTGGCTCAGGTGAAATCGTCCATGTCGCAGGTGGACGAACTGAAGCTGGCACAAGAACGTGTGGGAGGTATAGAGAATACTCCCTACAAGTCTCTGGCGAACGGAACGATAAGTAATGTGGGCTTCTATTTTGAAAAGGCTGTCTTGCTGTACAGGCAGCTTTATTCGGAGGGGCATCCGGAACTCGTCATGATACGCAGGTGTCAATTGAATTTTGAGATAAACAGTCAGTTGTTGAATGAGGAGCTGGAGGAGGCGTGTCGGACAGCCAAACTGTATGCGGATACTTATTATTCTTCGGAATCGTCTGAGAGCCTGTTGGTGCGGTTAGATTGGTGGATGGCCCGGTGGAGAAATGGCATGAAGAACCACGATGCCATTTTCTGTTCGCAGATGGTTGAGGGATTCAAGCGGTATCTGGGAGAGGATAATTCGTATTACTTCAATATGCTGACGAATGTTGTTCTGATTGCGGTGTATGATTATCCGTTCGGAGCGGACCGACTGCTGGATGAATGGGACCAGACGATGGAACGGATTTATTCCGGCCAGCCCTTGAAAAAAGCCTATATGCTGTATTGGCTGTATTCTTCGGTTAGAGATCGGCAGCCGGAAAAAGCGGCAGGCAAGCTGGAACAAACTTATGCCCTATATAGGGAATACCACAACCCCAGTGGATTGTCATTGGCATTGGGAAGACTGATTGTCTGGGACTGTTATTCGGTAGTAGGTAACATGAAACAGGCTATAGAAATGCAGGCGTATGTCTGTTCGGACGCTCAGGGATATTATGGGAAGGAGTCGCCTGTCAGCTTGAATGAAGAACTGTTCCAGTTGATCGTATGTCAGAATGACGTAGAGAAAGAAGAACAGGTGCGGGCTGCCTATCCGCAGTTGATCGAACGGATTAGAAAGTACGGAGTGAATTATCAGATTGCCATGATGAATTATGCGGAGTACTTGTTTGGCATTCGGGATTACAGGTTGGCGGAAAAGCAGTATACGCAATTGGTGGAGAACGCTACGGAGGAGGATCCTTGTGCCCAACGGGCCAATTTCCTGTTGAGACTGGCCTATATCTGGGAGTTGATGAACAAAGATAGCAGGGACTGTGACCGCCTCTTTGAGGAGGGAAAGAAATTGCTGGCTCGGGGAAAAGAAGAACCGGATGTCTGGATAGAGAATTATCAGACGGCTGCTCAGTACCTGATCGAAAGGGGACGGTATCAGGAAGCGGTCACTATACTGGATGAAGGCATCGGTCTGTGTCTGGAGCGGAATGGGGATAATATATACGACACCCGGTATTTGGAAATGATTTCCTTGAAAACACATGTTATGTATAATGGCTTGAATCAAATGGTTGAGGCCAAGCAGTTGATGGTGGAGCAAATGGAAAAAATGTTCCGGAATAAAGAGACGGTTGGATCCCTTACGCTATTGAATTATTTGTGGGAATGCTATTATTTGGTAAAGGGAGAAAATGCTTACAACATGGTACAGAGAAACGAGTTCCTGATGCCTCTTTTGCAGGTATCTCAGATGCTATATGCACAGAATGGACAGGATCCTTTGTTCATGATGAATTATGTCACTCCATTGTTGATTGAATTTCTTGATATAGCAACGCAGTCCATGGTATGGACAAAGAATATGGACGTGGATGCTTTGCATGAAAATGATAGAGCTGTGTATGAAAAACAAATGAAGTACCTGAAAGGGATGTTTCCCAATGTGAAGGAGATATTCGGGCAATTGGAACAGATTTTTAGGGAACAGGATAAGAATTTCAGTAAGAACGTTACTTACAGAAATCTGGTGAGATCTCAGATTTTGTATTATCAGCATATGGAATACAACGAAGCGGAGAGAGACCGTTGCCTATTGGCATACCGGGAACTGGTGGAGCAACAGGAAACGGATGATTGGGATGCCTGGTTTGACTTAGGGGACTTGTATTGGGGAATGGACAAGAAACAGGAGGCAGTTCCTTTCTATGAAAAGGCGTATGAACAGTTGACTTCTTCGCCCAGAGTAACTGTGAATGATAAATTGAAAGGAATTGTGAGACTCTGTAACACGTATGTGGAAGAGCGGAAATGGAAAGAAATGGTGGCACCGGCTCGGGCTTTTTATGCCAACGTGAAGGAGATGATGGACGGGAATTTCCAGCTGATGACAGAGAGCGAACAGAACAATTTTATGGATACTTATCGGGATCCGGCCATGTGGTTGACCTGTCTGTTGGAGCAGATGCCGGAAGAGTTGGCAGCGGAGGTATATGACGCCGTGCTGTACAGGACGGGAATGCTGTTGCGTTCGCAACGGCAAACGCGTATGGCTATCCTGGCTTCGAAGGACACGGCACTGATCCGGCTGGTAGAGCAGATGAATCGGCTGCAGCTGGAACGGAAGAATTTCAAGGTGGACTACGGAATCTTGGGACTTGCATTCAATGAACAGATGCGGAGTATGGGACAGCTGAATTACAAGATAGACGCATTGGAGCGTCAGCTCATCGAACGGTCTGAGCCTTATCGCAGGCGATATGCAACGGAGGCCAGCTGGCACCAGATCAGGGAGAAACTGAAGAACGACGAGGCGGCCATTGAATTTGTCTTTTCGCGGGAATACATCATGGCACTTGTCCTGAAGAAGAACTGCCGGAAACCGATTCCTGTACGGTTGGGGAAAAACGAAGAACTGATGAAGGGGTTGCAGGCATTGGATGCCAAGACGTCGGCACGGATGGCTGTCAAGCTGTATAACGAACGGGCATTGGACTTGTATGCCTTGCTGTGGGCGCCGTTGGAGCCGTATCTGAAGGGAGTCAGAACGGTGTACTATGCTACGCCGGGAATCCTGAACAACCTGTCGTTTGCTGCTTTTGCCACACCGGACGGGGGATACTTGATCGACAAGTATGATTTGTGTCCGCTGACGACGACTGCCATGCTGCTGAGACCCCAAAGCGATGAACGGCCGCAGAGTGCACTGTTGATGGGAAATATCTTCTATTCGGAGAAACAGCGGTTGCTGGCAGGGACGACGAATGCAGAACAGGTGAGGGGAACAGTAGACGATTTCGGTATCGATGATTTTGAGGAGCGGGGAGTGAGCAAGGATCACTTCAAGTATCTGCCCTTTACGAACCGGGAGGTGGAAGACATAACGGCTGAATTGGGACGGAACAACTGGAACATGGAAGACATCACCGTAAAGAAAGGGATGGAGGCTAGCGAACAGGCGTTGAAGGAACTTGCTGCAGCCGGCCCGACGGTAATCCACCTGGCTACACACGGATTTTTTGTGGCAAACCGCAAGCAGGCACTGGATATTCCTTTCTTCCAGAACCGGGAACCGGATTATGCGATGTACCGGGCCGGAGTGGCGCTGGCCAATGCGGAAACAGCCTGGTGTGGAAAGGGAACGGATACCGGAGAAAATGACGGGATTCTGACTGCTGACGAGGTTTCCAGACTGAACCTGCAACATACGCAGCTGGTGGTGCTTTCGGCCTGTGAGACGGCACTGGGGAACTATTCGTATGAGGGTGTGTTCGGTTTGCCACGTGGGTTCAAACAAGCTGGCGTTCGGTCGCTACTGGTGAGTCTGTGGAGTGTCAATGATCATTCTACCTCGTTGCTGATGTCGGCGTTCTACCGCTACTGGTTGGAAGGCCTTTCGAAACGGGAGGCTTTGCGGAAGGCGACAGACGAAGTGCGGAAGGTATATCCGCAGCCTTTCTACTGGGCGCCGTTCGTCCTGCTGGATGCGAATTGATGTATAAAGATAGCTAACAATGATAAACATGAAAAAAAGATGGATCGTATGTCTGCTGGTTGGATTATCCATCTCGGCAGGGGCGCAGCAGGCCAGAATGTCCGGACCGATGGCGGACTATCGGAACGGTTGCCTGAAAATGCTGGAGGCCATGGAGGAAAAGGATAAATATGATCTGTATGAAGCCAAGGAATGGTTCGGACGGGTCAAGGTGAGTACCTGGCAGGATTTGGTGGCTGCAGATACAGGGGTGAAAGAGGCGGACAAGGTGCCGGAAGTGTACTTTGATGCAGAATTTGCCGACTCGTTGCTGCGCCATAACTTTGATTTTGTGCCGCTGGATGAAATCAGCCTGATGAGAGAAGTGGATGGTGTGGGGGATGCTGATTTGCTGGTGATGAACAAGGCGGTGCCGGCTCACGGAACGCTGGAGTTCAAGGCAATGGGGAGCGGGCAGTGCCAGCTGATGTTGCTTTCGGCCCAGGGAGCCGGACTGACACTGACGGTGGTAGAAACGGCTACCGGAAAAGAATATGCAGGAAAAGCGGAACCGGACGGTAGAGTAGCCTGGGTAGAATGGAATATGGGAGAAGAAGAAGGTGTCTTTCTGTTCCGGATTGAAAACAGGGCAGATCGGAAAGCTTCCTTTGTAGTTGCAGTAAATTGAGAAGGTTTTCTATGTGTAAATGGTGGTGGATAGGATTGTTGTGTTCGGTGCAGCTTCAGGCACAAAGCTGGGTTGCGGATTTCAGGCAGGCGGACGAGGCACGGGCTAATGGCTTGTACAAGGAAGCTGTGGCACTCTATTCGCGTGTGATAGCTGCTACACCCGATCCGACGGCACGGATGGACTGTCTGAACAGCCGTGCGGGCTGTTATAAGCAACTGGCTGATTACAGGCAGGCTTTGGCTGACTATGGACAGGCGGAAGCACTGGCGGATACACCGGAGCTGAAAAATAGAATCCTGTTTAATAAGACTGGGGTGCTTTTGCAGACCGGACGTTATGAAGAAGTGGTGGATCTGCTGGCCGGTATGGAATTTGCGGAGGAACAGCAGGAGGGGAAGCGGCTTGCCAACTTGGCTGTGGCCTATGCTTATATGGGCGACTGGGAACAGGGTATCCGACTGTTGGAACAGGTGCCGGAGGGCAGGTGCGAGAAGGAAACACGGGCTACGCTGCTGCAGAACAAAGGGTTTATCAAGTGGGAAATGCATGACTACCGGGGGGCTTACGAGGACTTGAAAAAGGCGTCGCTTGCGCTGCAGGGAGAACGTTATTACCTGACATTGGCCAATCTGGCAGTTGTTGAAGCGGAGCTAAGGCTTTATGAAGAGGCTTTGTGCCATATTGATTCGGTACTGGCGTGGCAGGGCGAACAACCGTCTATCGGTACCGGACATCCGGACTATATCATCTCGCTGCGGAAGAAAGCGGAGATTTTGCTAAAGAAGGGAGAACGGGAGGAAGCGTTACGTTTGTTTCGCTCGTTCTATAAAGCGGAACTGGACTATGTGAAGCGGAATTTTGTCGGGATGACCGAGCAGAACCGGCTGGACTTCTGGAAAAAGGAGAAACCGCTGCTATCGGAAATTTTTTCCTTGGGAGAGGCTTGTCCGGAATTCTTGTATGACGTGGCGCTGTTGCGAAGGCACATTGCTTTGCTGGACAGGAAAGCGGTTGCGGACAGAAAGTCGTTGGATGAGTTTTGCAGGATAGACTCCCGCCAGGTACGAAAGGCTTTGCGGCCGAAAGAAGTGGCGGTGGAATTTGCCTGCTATAAAGATCTGTTGTCGGCAGACACGATGTATATTGCATTGGTGGCCAGCCGGGATCGGGTGCGGCATGTCGCGCTTGGAACCCGCAAGGATTTGCACGATCATCGGGTAGGGAAAGTGACACTGGACGAGGCGGTTTGTACCGGAGCCCGTTATGTGGATCAGATTTATGAAGATACGGTGTTGGCCAAAAAAATCTGGCAGCCGATTGTGAAGCTTTTACCTGCAGGGACTCAAACCCTTTATTTTGCTCCCGACGGGTTGTTTCAGATGTTGGGTATCGAATATCTGGTATCTGAGGACTTGAAGGGATTGGAGATGCGCAGACTGTCTTCGACGGCGCAGATTGTATCCCGGCAAGTAGGACCGGGAAAGAAAAACGGTGCGGAAGGTGTTCTGGTTGTGGGAGGACTGGCTTATAATGAATGTCTGCCGGAGCCGGATACGGTATCCGTATCTAACAGGATTGCGTATGACTACGTGATACGAAACTACGGTCGGCCTATGAACTTCGCTTATCTGAAAGGAGCAGGGGTGGAGGCTGACAGCATTTCTGCTATACTGAAGACGGAAAGCATCGTAACAGCGGACGAAGCATGGTTGAAGCATCGATTGGGAGAAAGCCGTATTGCGCATCTGGCCACGCATGGGTATAGTCTGAAGGTGTCTTTGGACGAGCCGCTTTATTTTATGCGTGACAGCATACAGGAAGATCAGTCGTTGCTGGCAAGTGGGATTGCGTTGACAGGAGCCAACGTAGCGGGAAAAATGGAGCGGGCAGAAGACGGTTTGCTGTCGGCGAGAGAATTGTGTGACATGGACCTTAGCGATACGGAACTGGTGGTATTGTCGGCTTGTCAGACGGCACAAGGAGTGGTGTCGGATGAAGGTCCGGCAGGACTGGTGCGCGGATTGAAACGGGCCGGAGTGAAGACGGTCATTGCGACGTTATGGTCGGTAGACGATAAGGCAACGGCACTGTTCATGAAGGCACTTTATGAAAACTGGAAAGTGAAAAAACAGGATCTGTATGTCGCATTCCGTCAGGCGCGGGAGGCATTGCGCAATTATAAGATTACCAAAAAGGTGGTGTTGCAGCGGAAAACACTCAGGCGGGTAGTAGTGGATTGCAGTAAGGATCCGATCTATCCGTACCGTTCTCCCTATTACTGGGCGCCGTTTGTTCTGATCGATTAGAACTGTACCCCTATATGCATTACGCGGATCTGTACAGTATCTTTTTTCCTGTACAAATCCGCGTAATGTTTATAGAAGATATTGGATATCAGGCTTGTTCTTTGGAACCTTTGAACTGTCGGAGCAGGTCTCTGCCGAAAAGAATCCAGCCTACGGAACCGACACCGGCCAGGAATACGAAACCGATGAGGATCATGGCTTTGGAAGGCTTGGAGGCACGGAGGGGAACGGTGGCGGCCTGGACTACGGTGTAGACCGGCGTGTTCTCCTGTACCTTGGCCTTGGCGAGCTGGAGCTGTTGGGCAGTCTGGTTGTAGAGGTTGTAGGCCAGGTTCATCTCGTTTTGCAGACGTTCCTGACGGGTCTGGACGCTGCGGAGCAGGATGTTCTGGTTTTTGTCTACATAGTCGGCATAGCGCTGCTGGGCTTCGTAATATTTCTGCTGGGCTTCGTCGTAGAGCTTCTGTGTGAAGTCGAGGTCGTGACGGGCCTTGTTGGTACGGTAGTCAGTGATGTAATCCTGCAGCTTCTGCATGACTGTATCGGTGAGCGTGGCAGAAATGAGCGGATCCTGCATGGTGACGGCAATGGATACAGTGAGCGATTTCTTGTCCACACTTACGGCAATGCGGTTGTTGAGAGCTTTGACAATCTCGTTTTCCTTCTTGGTGAGCTGGAAGGGATTGACGGTCGCCGTGCTGTCAGCCTCTTCCTCGTCGCTGGAAAAGAGAGAAACGGTCCAACCGATGCACTTGAACGGCAGGGATATCACGGTGCTCCACCAGGGAGAACGCTGATGCTCCTGAAGATAATCGTAGACAGTAGTCTGGAGTTCGCCGTCGGCATCGCGTACGGGTACGTCGAACAGTTCGGTTGTAAAGGCGACTGAAGAGACGATGTCCGGATAAAGGTCGGGTGAAAGTGCATCGGCGCTGCTTCCTGCATTCAAGTTGATGCCTGCCATGCCTGCCAAGGCAGACAGGCCACCCATTGAGCGGCTGCCACTGGTACTTTCGGGGGCGATGGTAACGTTGGTCGTGTACTCCTTGGGAATGCTAAAAGCTACAACCAGTCCGACTACAGCGGCTATGCCGCACCACTTCAGGACAAGCTTGCGGTCTGCCCACACTTTACGGGCCAGTTCGAGGAGGTCGATTTCCTGCTCCTCAACAGGGAGTTGTTTGTTATCTTGTTCCATATTTCTTTAATTGAGAATTGAGAATGGATATTTTAATTCTCCATTTTCCATTATTTAAATATGTTGTAGAGCGTAGCAGCCATTGTACCCAGAGAAGCGGCAGATGTACCGATAGAGAGCACTTCGGCAAGGCTTATTGGACGGCGTTCTTTCTTGCTGGGAACAATGATCTGGCATCCAGGTTCGATCTTGGCATTGCGCAGGCGTTTGACACGGCTGACAGTACCGTTCATATAGACAATGTAGGCGCGGCTCTTTTTAGCAAGGCGGCTGTAGCCACCTGCCTGGTCAATGTAATGAGATACTCCTTTGCCGGCGATGTAAGCCACGGTATTGGGGAACTGTACTTCACCGCTGATCTTAACAGTGCTGATTTGACCAGGAATGTAGAGACGGTCGCCTTCGCGCAGTACGATGTCGTGGTAGCTGCCGGGATTGGCCAGTGCTTTGTCGAGTTCGATACCTACCACATAGGAATCGGAGACATTGAGTTTGGCGAGCGAAACGGAGTCGCTACCTGCGCTCATGCGGGCCATGGCAATGGCGGCGTCGCGCTGGGCTATTTCTTCTTCGTTCATCTGACGGATGAGACGGCCACCGCGTACATAAGCAGAGGGGGTAAGACCACCGGCGCGCTTAACGAGGTCGGAGAGGCGTTCGTTCTTCTGCTGAAGAGTGTAACCGCCGGCGAAGACTACTTCACCACCAATGTTAACACGTCGTTGTTCCTGATAGCCGGGACTACGGCGAACTTCTACCATATCATAAGGGTAAAGAACAAAGCCGGGGGTACCGTCAACTACGAAACCGTCTTTCAGCGAAAAGGTGAAAGTTTCACTTAATCGAGTCGTTGCTTCAAGACTTTTAGGGTCTTTGAGGCGACGGGATATGTCAACACGGACTGTAGAAGCACCGTCTAGTAGGCCGCCTGCCTGTACGATGAGATCCTCGAGTGTCGTATTTTCGGCATACGGATAAACACCTGGGCGGGTTACCTCGCCATTGATGGTAAACGCTCCCTGAGCTTGCAATTCGTGGATACTGGGAATAACCAACACGTCTTCACGGCGCAGTGGAATATCAGGAACGCTTCCTTTTAGAATACCGGCCAAGTCTATTGCTATCATTTCATGGGTGAGATCTTCAAGTTCACGTGTCAGTATAACACGACCAGTAAAAGCATCGCCGGTAAGTCCTTCGGCGCGTTTGATGAGATCTTTGACTGTAGTAAGACCACCACCCAGTTCGTACATGCCGGGGCGGTAGACAGCACCACGGATCTCGACGCGGTTGGCATAACGGTCAAGGATTGCACCTACACTGATGAAATCGCCGTCTTCCAGTTTCCATGTTGAGAATTGATCGTTAGTAATGCTGAAAATTTGCTTTTCTGTTCCGGTACGACGAATGAGACGTACTTCATCGCTGTAAGCATCACCAGAAAAATCACCTGCATATTTAATTAAGTTATCCAGATGTTCATCTTTCTTCATTTCATAATACATAGGTCTTTTGACATTGCCTTCAATGTTGACCAAGATGCTGTAAGAAGGAACGATAATCACATCTCCTTCTTGTAAACGGATATCGTCGGAAGTGTTTCCATGAAGAAGATAATCATATATATCTATGTCTTTTATTTTTTTTCCGTTGCGGATGACGTTAATATTACGTAACGAACCTATTTCGGTAATACCTCCAGCTCGATAGAGGGCGTGAAATACGCTTGAGAAAGAAGAAAGCCGATAGGTACCTGGCACACTAACTTCACCCATGACATTGACCTGAATGCTGCGGATTTTTCCTAGTGTAACACTAATCTGTGATTCGTCGCCCGAAATTCCGGCATATTTGCTAGATAATGTTTGGCTGATTTTCCGGCTTGCTTCTTCAATCGTCATTCCACTTAAATAGATGGGACCGATTTGGCTGACCATGATGTTGCCTTCAGGCGTAATTTCCTGACGGATGGTAGTTTCATTAGTTCCCCATACATCAATGATAACTTCGTCACCAGGACCAAGGCGATAGTTGGCTGGAGTTGCCATGTTTTCATTGGGCTCAAAGGTCAGAGCAGGGTTGGTGAAAACGTTATGTCCAAAGATAGCCGATTTAGGAATAGCCTTGGTGCCGAAAATAGATGAAGAATCACTTACTAACTCTGGAATTGGTGCTTCAAAAGAACTGGAGGAAGACGCACGTGCTCGACGTTCGGTATTGGAATTGCCCGTAACAACCTGGTTACTGTTTTGGCTTGCTTCGTAACGCTGTTTGATACGTTCCATTTGGGCACGGGTGACTCCACGAGACAGAAGTTCGCGTCCCATTTCTTCCTGATTTTTTCCAGCGGCATGAGCTTCTTTGACGTACTGTATGACCTGTTCGTCACTCATTTGAGCATGAACGGACAGAGAAATCAGCATACATGCAATAGCAAATAAAATGGATTTCCTGAAATGTTTCATCAATTTTTAGTTTAGTAAAATTATCAATCGTTATTGTTCGTTTTTGGTATTGACTTTTGTTATGTAAAATACCTTTCCGCTTGTATGACACTTCATTCCTTTTTTGTCGGACGGATATTTGCGACTGCAAAGATATGAAGAATTGTCGGAATAAACGATGGAAAGCTGCAGATAGTTTATGGTCAATCTGCTATTTTTTCCACATAGCCTACCGGAATCTCTACGTGGGCACACCCCAAAAGGTCGATACGAATGACGACCTGGTGCTTGCCATGTAAAGTAATCAATTCCCCTTCCAAGCCAGTTAAAGGTCCTTTGATAACTCGGATCGGGTCGCCCGGAGCTAGTGAGGTAGCACTAAAACTGACAGCTTCTGGACTATAATCGAGCATGAAGCGGAAGCGTTCCATTTGCTGATCGGGGATGACGGCCGGTGTATGCTGGCCACGCAGGACCATGTAGCGGCTGACCGCTGACAGGGTAAGGGGAACTGGACGTTCCTTGGGCGTGACGTGTACAAAAATCATTAGCGGAAGAACCAGTTTTTCCATTCGCTTGATGCGGTCGCTCCAGCGGCGTTCTACTGTCTGCACAGGAAGGTAGTGTTCGATGCCCATGGCGGTCAGGCGTTCGGCGGTCTTCTTTTCCATGCAGGACTTGACGTAAGCTACCAGCCACTGTTTCTGGGGAGCGGGAGGTGGGGTTATCATGGTGTTTTCTGTATCCGGATAAGCGTTCATTTCTTGTCTGATGGAATGATTCATTTTATTTGCGTACAAATGTAAAGAAAATATATGTTATAAGGCTCATTTAAATGAAAATAGTTTAGAATTTTCTTTTACGCTTGTCATACTTCTTTTTTCAGGATGTCTTCCATCTTGAGCAATTCGTCTCGATACTGTGCGGCCTGAAGGAAATCGAGGTTCTTGGCGGCTTCCTGCATGAGGCGACGTGTGCGTTCGATGCTCTTCTGGAGCTGCTCGGGCGACATGTGGAGGGTGACCGGATCGGCTGCAACGAGGCGGGACGGTTCGGGCTCGACGTAGGGACGGGGAGCGGCGGAACGTTCGGCCGGTTCGGGGGCAGGAGAAGCAGAGGCTGCCAGCGGGTTGAGGTTGTGGGCCTTCCGAATCTGTTGGGGCGTGATGCCGTGTTCCCGGTTGTAACGAAGCTGCTTTTCGCGGCGGCGTTCGGTCTCTTCGATGGTCTGCCGCATGCTGTCGGTGATGTGGTCGGCATACATGATGACACGCCCGTTGACGTTGCGGGCTGCACGACCGGCAGTCTGCGTAAGCGAACGGTGGGAGCGGAGGAAACCTTCCTTGTCGGCATCGAGGATGGCTACCAGTGACACTTCGGGCAGGTCGAGTCCCTCACGAAGGAGGTTGACGCCGATGAGGACATCGTAGACGCCTTCGCGAAGGTCGGACATGATCTTGACACGTTCGAGGGTGTCGACATCACTGTGGATGTAGTTGCAGCGGATGTCGTGGTTGAGGAGGTATTCGGTCAGTTCTTCGGCCATGCGCTTGGTGAGGGTAGTGACAAGGGTACGCTCGCCCTGTTCGATGCGGAGCTGGATTTCTTCCATGAGGTCGTCGATCTGGTTGTGGGTGGGACGTACTTCGATGACGGGATCGAGCAGTCCGGTGGGACGGATGACCTGTTCGACCACGATACCTTCGGAGCGTACCAACTCGTAGTCGGCGGGGGTGGCACTGACATAGATGACCTGACGGGCGAGGGCTTCGAACTCGTCGAAGGTGAGGGGGCGGTTGTCACGGGCGGCAGGCAGACGGAAACCATATTCGACCAGGTTCTCCTTACGGGCACGGTCTCCTCCATACATGGCCCGTATCTGGGGTACACTGACGTGGCTTTCGTCGATGACGATGAGATAGTCCTCGGGGAAAAAGTCGAGCAGGCAGTAAGGACGGGTACCTTCGGCACGGCCATCGAAGTAGCGTGAATAGTTTTCGATGCCGGAACAATGGCCCAGTTCGCGCAGCATTTCCATGTCGTAGGTGACCCGTTCGTAGATGCGTTTAGCCTCCAGCATACGGCCCTCTTTTTCGAAAAACTCGACCTGCTTATGGAGGTCGTCTTCGATTTCGTGGATGGCACGAAGCGTGTTCTCCTTGGTGGTCATGAAGAGGTTGGCCGGATAGATCTTATAACTGTCGAAGGTGCCGAGGGTGACACCACTGACGGGATCTACTTCCTCGATACTGTCTACCTCGTCGCCCCAGAAGACGACACGCAGGAGGTTGTCGCTGTAGGCCAGGAAGATGTCTACCGTATCGCCTTTGACACGGAAATTGCCACGGTTGAGATCGAGGTCGTTACGTTGATAGAGGCTGTCTACCAGGCGGCGCAGGAAGACGTTGCGGCTGAACATCTTGCCCCGGACAACGTCGATACTGTTGTTGTAGAAATCGGCCGGATTGCCCATGCCGTAGATGCAGGACACGGAGGAGACGACAATCACGTCTTTTCGTCCGCTGAGCAGGGCAGAAGTGGCAGCCAGACGGAGCTTGTCGATTTCGTCGTTGATGGCCAGGTCTTTCTCGATATAGGTATCCGAAGAGGGAAGATAGGCTTCGGGCTGGTAGTAATCGTAGTAAGAGACATAATACTCGACGGCATTGTGAGGAAAGAATCCCTTGAACTCACTGTAGAGCTGAGCCGCCAGGGTTTTGTTGTGGCTCAGGATGAGTGTAGGCTTGTTGATGTTGGCAATGACGTTGGCGATTGTAAATGTCTTTCCGGAGCCCGTAACGCCAAGCAAAGTCTGGGCGGGCAGTCCCTGTAGGATGCCGTCGGTGAGCTGGCGGATGGCTTCGGGCTGGTCGCCCGTGGGCTGGTAGTCGGATGTAAGCTGAAATTTGTTCAATGGTGTCAGGTTTTGGTTATGGATACAAAGGTAGTGAAAATTTTTATTTCACCTTCCGGTAATAGGCATCGGCCTGCGCTAGCGTTTCGGGCTTGCCTACGTCGAACCAGCCTTCGGTATCGATGGGGTAGCACTGGATACGGGCCTGGCGGCAGATGTTGATGTAGAAAGGAATAATGGAAAATTTTCCATTCCACCTGTCGCTGCCCATGTAATTGAAAATGGAGGGCGAAAGGACATGCACACAGCCGAAGGCGAGTTCGTTGTAACGGCCTTCGGTGTAGACGGTACCCGCAGGCAGGGTTTCTCTTGTCGACTTGTTGACCCATCCGCACAGGCGATTGTCTGTGTCAGCCAGGAGGTAGCGGGCGGTCTGTCGGTGGTTGGTCAGCAAGGTGGCATCGGCTCCGCTTTCCACGTGGTGCCGGTAGAAGGCGGCCAGGTCGATGTGAGTCAGGATATCGGCGTTGTGGATGAGGAACGGTTCGCCGTCGTCCAGCAGGGGACGGGCTTTCAGGATGCCTCCACCCGTGTCGAGCAGTTCGTCTCGTTCGTCGCTGATGAGGATACGGACGCCAAAGTTGTCGTTCGCTTTCAGAAAATCGAGAATCTGTTCGCCGAAGTGGTGGATATTGATGACGATGTCGTGGAAGCCGGCCTCTTTCAGGCGCAGTATTACACGCTGGAGCATAGGCACACCGGCTACAGGCACCAGGGCTTTAGGCATGTGATCGGTAAGCGGACGGAGGCGGGTACCCAGTCCGGCGGCAAATATCATGGCTTTCATGTCAGTTGCGGGCTTTGAAGGTTTGTTCGATGTTCTGTTCGCGGTGCATCAGGTTGACCTGAACACCAAACTTCTGATTCAGGTGCTCGGCCAGATGCTGGGCCGAGTAGACGGAACGGTGCTGGCCGCCCGTGCAGCCGAAGCAGACAGAAAGGTTGGTGAAACCGCGTTCCATGTAGCGTTTGACAGAAGCGTCGACCAGACCGTAGACGTGCTCCAGGAAGGTCGTGATTTCACCATCGTCTTCGAGGAAGCGGATGACAGGTTCGTCCAGTCCCGTGAAGGGTTTGTAGCGTTCGTACTTGCCGGGGTTGTTTACAGCACGGCAGTCGAAGACAAAACCTCCACCGTTGCCCGACGGATCTTCGGGAATGCCTTTCTTGTAGGCAAAGCTGGTGACTTTGACTACAAGACGGCGCTTCTGCAGGTCGTCGGTGAATTGCTTCAGTTCGGTCAGTTCGGTCAGCACCTGGCAGAGATAAGGATACTCGGGATAGGGCTCACGGAGCAGCTGGCGAAGGTTCTCGATGGCAAAGGGTACACTCTGAATGAAGTGGGGTTTCTTCTCGAAGTAGCCGCGGAAACCGTAGGCACCCAGTACCTGCATGGTGCGGAACAGCACGAAGTGGCGAAGCTGGGCCATGAAGTAGGCTTCGTCCACGGGCTGATATTTGCGCAGGGCGTCGATGTACTCGCGGAGCAGTTCCTGGCGGAGGCTGTCGGGATAGTTGGCTTTTGCCTGCCACAGGAAGGAAGCTACGTCGTAGTAGACAGGACCCTTGCGTCCGCCCTGGAAGTCGATGAGCCACGGCTCACCGTCCTTGATCATGACGTTGCGGCTCTGGAAGTCGCGGTACATGAAAGTGGCGGAACTGCTGCGGAGCAGGACGTCGGCCATTTTCTGGAAATCGTCTTCAAGGCGGTCTTCCTGGAAGTCAAGACCGGTGGCTTTCAGGAAACAATATTTGAAGTAGTTCAGGTCCCACAGGATGCTGCGGCGGTTGAACTCAGCCTGCGGATAGCAGTAGGAGAAATCCATGCCTTCGGCACCGGCAAACTGGACGGCGGGCAGGAGGCGGAGCGTCTTACGCAGCAGTTGCTTCTCGTCCTCACCAAAGACGCTGGTCTTGCGTCCTTTTTCAATGGCGTTGAAGAGCAGCGTATCGCCCAGGTCTTCCTGAAGGTAATAGATGTCGTCGTCCGACTTGATGAACACTTGCGGAACAGGCAATCCCTGACGGCGGAAATGTTCGGCCATATAGAGGAAGGCGCGGTTTTCTTCCACACTTTCACCGCTTACTCCGATGAGGTTGGGAGTGCCTTTCAGGCGGAAATAACGACGGTTGGATCCCGATGCGGGCATTTCTTCGATACTATCCGGTTCGTGGCCGGTATAGGCTGTATATAGCTTTTTCAGTTCTTCTGTAATCATAGATTTAGTCATTTTGGCAGCTAAGATAAGGTTTTCTGTTCAGATATGGTTATCTTTGCCCAAATAAATACAGGAAAAATGGCAAAAAACATTCCTCAATTTCTGATTGCCGCACCCACATCGGGCAGTGGAAAGACGACGGTGAGCCGTGGGCTGATGGCTCTGCTGAAGGCAAGAGGGCTGAACGTGCAGCCATACAAATGCGGGCCGGACTACATCGATACAAAGTTTCATGAACGTGCCTGCGGACGTCCGTCGGTCAATCTAGATTTGTTCATGGCTTCGGAGGAGCATGTGCGGAGGCTTTATGCCCGCTATGCTGTCGGCGCGGATGCCTGTGTGGTGGAAGGTATGATGGGGATGTTCGACGGTTATGAACGCGATCGTGGCTCGTCGGCAGAAGTGGCCCGGCTGTTGCGTTTGCCGGTGGTATTGGTGGTCGACGCGCGGTCGGCAGCCTATTCCCTGGCACCTCTGTTGCAGGGCTTTCTGCATTTCCGTCCCGATATCCGTTTTGCGGGTGTCATTTTCAATCGGGTAGGGTCGGCGCGCCATTTCGGAATGTTGCAGGAGGTTTGTGAAGACCTTCAGGTGGAGTGTTTGGGGTATCTGCCGAAAGACGGTTTGTTGGAGCAGGGTTCACGTTACTTGGGTCTGGACTTCAGTGAACCGGAAACGGACGAAGCCTGTCGTCGCCTGCTGGAACTGCTGGAAGCCCATATACGTATCGATCGTTTGTTGGAAATCACCTCCCAACCTTTGCCTGAGAGCCGGACGGAGAATGAAAGGCTAGGAAACAGACGTATTGCGGTGGCACGCAACAGCGAGTCTTTTTCTTTCCTGTATACGGAACACCTGGACTTGCTGAAGCGCTACGGAGAAGTTTTCTTTTTCAATCCGGAAGAGTCTGCTCCGCTACCTGACGGTACCGATTTGCTTTACCTGCCGGGTGGTTATCCCGAAAAACATGCAGAAGCTTTGAGAACGGCAGACGTTACACTGGATTCCATACGTCGTTATATTGAAGGTGGAGGAAAAGCGTTGGCCGAGTGTGGGGGTATGATTTACCTGTCGCAGGGAATCTGTCAGGACGGACAGCCCGATTTCCTGCCGATGGCGGGTGTGCTGCCATTTTCCATTTCGAACCGGAAGGAAGACCGCAGGCTGAGCCTGGGTTACCGGCGTTTCGATTATAATGGACAAACGTTGTACGGGCACGAATTCCACTATACCCAATATGTGCAACGATCGGGTGAACGGTTGCTTCCGACGGTGGCGCAGGTGTACAATGCCCGCGGGGAGAAGGTGAACACGCCGGTGTTCCGCTACAAGAACCTGTTGGCCAGTTATACCCATTTGTATTGGGGAGAAATTGATTTGAACAAGTTATTTGAGAACGAAGAATGAAACGGATTTATACAAAGACCGGTGACAAGGGAATGACCGGTATTCATGGAGGAGAGCGGGTGCCGAAAGACGACATCCGCATCGAGGCCAACGGTTGTCTGGACGAACTGAATGCCGTAATAGGCATCGTGCGTTCCATGCTGTCTGCCGAGGATGAGTGGCAGCAGTTGTTGCACGCGATACAGCGAGAACTGATGGTCGTGATGAGCCATGTAGCCACGCCATCGGACAAGGTAAACCCGAACGAGCTGCATGCGGCCGAACTGACCCTTCGTTGCGAACAGGAGATGGACCGCCTGACGGAACAGCTGGCCGACCACGGTTATTTCCTGCTTCCGGGAGGTACACCCGTTTCGGCCCAGCTGCACTTTGCACGTACGGTGGCACGCAGGGCAGAGCGGCGTTTGTGGACATTACATCGGCAGAGCCCGTTGGATGAGGCTATCCTGTGTTTCGTCAACCGGTTGTCCGACCTGTTTTTTGTCATGGCACGCATGGAGATGCAACGCCAGAACTGGTCGGAGGAAAAGTGGCAGGAATTTGCCTATAAACGGAAAAAGACTTCAGGAAAACAGACCGATTAGCCTAACTGCAGCTCGTAAAGGCAGGCTTTCACTTCCATGCTGCTTCCCAAGTGTTTGCCCTCGTCGTCGGACAGTTTGACGCATTCGTGCCATTCCTGGTTGTTGTTCATCCGGCAGCGGGTCAGTTTCATCACAATGTTGGACGGGGTGAAGCCGGTGTCGTTGGTCAGGTTGGTACCGATGCCGAACGCGCAGCGGATGCGTCCCTGGCAGAACTGTTGGATGTCGAGCGCCTTGGGAAAGTTGAGCGCATTGCTGAAGATGATGGTTTTGGTTGTCGGGTCTATGCCGAATTCCTTGTAGCGGGCAATGAGCTTTTCGGTAAATTCGAATTCGTCGCCCGAATCACAGCGGACGCCGTCGAACAACTTGGCCTGCTTGCGGCTGAGGTTGCTCAGGAAAGCATCGGACGTATAGGTGTCCGAGAGGGCGGTACCTAGGTCGCCGTCGTAGACGTTTACCCAGTTTTCCAATGCCATATAGTTGGCATGCTTGTAGCCAAACTGAGCACCGTGGAACATGAACCATTCGTGCGGATGGGTTCCCATCGGTTTCATGTTATATTTCATGGCGAAATAACAGTTGGATGTTCCCGTGCAATACAGGGCGTGCTGTTTGAGGTAGCCGATGACCGTATCGTGTACTTCGAACGAGAAGCGGCGGCGTGTACCAAACTCGGAGAAGGAAAGATGGTTGCGGTTGGACAGAGATACCTTGTCCACCAGTCGGGCAACTACCTTGTCCAGATCGGGAACATGTTCCATGACCCGGTTTCTCACTTCGGACACCAGCGCCAGAAGTGGAACTTCGTAGAGTGTCACCTTATACATATAGTCCGTCACTTCCATGTGGAGATGGCGTTCCTCGTCCAGCCAGACATTTACCTTTTCGGGTTGGAAGCGGAAAGAAGAGAGCCATTCCCAGTAGACACGGGGCAGGAATCGGCAGGTGTGTGTCATGTACTCCAGTTCGTCACCGGTCAGGGCAATCCGTCGCATTTGGTCGATGGCTTCTTTCAGTTCGGCCAGGAAATGGTCGGAACAGACAGTCTGGTCGCGGTCGGTGAAAGAGAATGTGCCCGATGCATACGGAAACAGTTTGATGTAAGCGTATGACGTAGTAAACTTGTAAAGGTCGGTGTCGAGTATAGAGTAAATCATGACATGTGTGTTTTTAGGATTTTCGGGGGTGAAGATACATACTTTATTTAAGTTTCGCAAATTCCTGCCGTCCAAGTCGTATCATAGGATAGTGAAAAGAGAGAAAAGGAGGATTTTTTTCTTTGTAATAGTTTTTTTGTTAATAAGAGAATAAGGCTTTTAAAGCATGTTATAAAAAGGCATTTTTTCTCTGTATATTTTGGAAGTTTGGGAAGATGCGCTACCTTTGCAATGTGTTTTTCATAGTATTAGATTTAAGGTTAACAAAAGATTGGCTGTCTGGGAAGATAGCCTTTTTTTTTTGCCCACTTTGTACTATCTTTGCGTTCGCAAAAAATGAAATCTATGGAATTATTGGAACCCCTTATGCTGGTAGGTACCGGGAGCGATGTGGGCAAGAGTATTCTAGCTGCTGCTTTCTGCCGTATCTTCAGGCAAGACGGCTATCAGCCCGCTCCCTTCAAGGCGCAGAACATGGCGCTCAATTCGTATGCCACTCCCGAAGGTCTTGAGATAGGCCGTGCACAGGCGGTACAGGCAGAGGCTGCCGGCATTCCCTGTCACACGGACATGAATCCCCTGCTGCTGAAGCCGCAGAGCGACCATACGTCGCAGGTGGTACTGAACGGACGTCCGGTAGGCAACCGCTCGGCTTACGATTATTTCCGTAAGGAGGGGCGTGAGGAGTTGCGTAAGGAAGTGTGTGCTGCCTATGACCGTCTGGCGGCACGTTACAATCCTATTGTACTGGAAGGAGCCGGAAGTATTTCTGAAATCAATCTGCGCGACAGCGACCTGGTGAATTTGCCCATGGCTTTGCATGCCGGAGCGAAAGTCGTGCTGGTGGGCGACATTGACCGTGGCGGAGTGTTTGCCAGTGTTTACGGTTCGCTTATGTTGCTCAGGCCGCATGAACGAGCTTGTATCAAGGGAATCCTTATCAATAAATTCCGAGGCGATCTGCGTTTGTTCGAGTCGGGCGTGAAAATGCTTGAAGAACTTTGCGGTATTCCGGTGCTGGGAGTAGTACCTTATTATAAAGATATCTATATAGAAGAAGAGGATAGCGTGGCCCTTGCTACCAAATCCATGCAGGCTACGAAGGGTAAGGTGAATATTGCCGTGGTGATGTTGCGTCATCTCAGTAATTTTACGGACTTCAACGTGCTGGAGCGCGATCCTCGTGTCCACCTCTTTTACACCAATAATACGGAAGAAATAGCCAAGGCGGATATCATTCTGTTGCCCGGTTCCAAAAGCACGCTGGACGATCTGTATGAGTTGCGTCGCAATGGAGTGGCACAGGCTATTATCCGTGCCCATCGTGACGGAGTGACGGTGATGGGTATTTGTGGAGGTTATCAGATGATGGGGCAGGAGGTGCTCGATCCCGACCATGTGGAAGGAGACATCGACCGTTTGCCTGGTTTGGGACTTCTTCCGACAACAACCCGCATGACAGGTGAGAAAGTGACCCGACAAGTGCGATTTGCCCTGAACAATGAAGATACGGTGGGAGACTGCAACCTGAGTGGCTACGAGATACACATGGGAACTACTGTTCCCGTAGACGGAACTGCATATACGCCACTGAACCGTCTGGAAGACGGGCAAGAGGAGGGATGCTTGGTGGATCGGACCTGTATGGGGACTTATATCCATGGCATACTGGACAATGCGGCTTTCATCGACTACTTGCTCGAGCCTTTTGCCGGCAAGGTGAAAGAACGCAGCACTTTCGATTATCAGGCATTCAAGGAACAACAATATGACAAGCTGGCCGACCATGTGCGTGCACATGTCAATCTGCCGCTTGTCTATCAAATACTGAAACAACATGATTGACGGACACGGAGACGATTCTTATAAATATACCCGGCCGATAATGGCCAATTTCAGTTCGAATGTATATAGCCGGACGGACTTGACGGAACTGAAGAACCATTTATGCAGGTTCATACAGGGGAAAGACGGTGAATTGAGCCCTCTTTCTTCCTATCCCGAACCTCAGCCCTATACGCTGGAAGCCGCTCTGGCGCGTAAGCTGAAGCTGGAGCCCGACGAGGTATGCGTGACTAATGGGGCTACCGAAGCCATCTATCTGATGGCTCAGACTTTTCGGGGTACCCGTTCGGCCATTTTGCAGCCTACTTTTCGGGAATATGCTGATGCTTGCCTGATACATGGTCATCCCACGGTTTCGCTCTACAGCCTGCCTGCGGAACGCGAACGTTATCGGTTGCCCGAGGACATCCGTATGCTTTGGTTGTGTAATCCTAATAACCCGACGGGTAGTGTGACGGACAAGGCGTGGATGGAAGAGTTGATACGCTGTAATCCACAGGTGTGTTTTGTTATCGACCAGTCTTATGAATACTTTACGTTGCAGCCATTGTTCTCGGCGGCTGAGGCAGTAGCTTTCCCCAATGTGTTGTTGTTACATTCCATGACTAAACGCTATGCCGTACCTGGTTTGCGGCTGGGGTATATCACCGGAAACGCAGGGCTGTTGAGCCGTATCCGCAACAACCGGATGCCGTGGTCGGTCAATGCCGTGGCTATTGAAGCCGGACTTTTCCTGACCGAAAAGGGAGTGCCCCATTCATTGGACATGGCGGTCTATCTGGATGAGACACAACGGTTACGTGCCCGATTGGAAGCGTTGGGAGGGATGGACGTATGGGAGACGCAGACGCATTTCATGTTGGTATGCCTGCGTTTTGGCAAGGCGTCGGCCTTGAAGGAGTATTTGGCAGAGAAGCATGGCATCCTGATACGCGACGCTTCGAATTTCGAAGGCTTGGACGAGCGTTTCTTCCGTATTGCCACCCAGACACCCGAAGAAAATGACCGGCTGGTAGATGCCATTGCAGAATGGTTTCAGGAATAAGATGGATAAACGAATAAACAGTATTTTCAATTGGAACAGACATTGATAGCCTTTAGTCTGGCTTTTTACATGGCATTGCCGCTGCTGGCGGCATGGTTGCTGGATCGCTGGCTGGGCGATCCTCAGTGGATGCCCCATCCGGTGGTGGCATTTGGGAAAGCGATTGCGTTTTTCGAACATCGGTTGAACCACGGGAATGGTTGTTTCCTGAAAGGGATGCTGGTTAGCTGCCTGTTGGTAGCGGGTGTCTATTGGCTGACAGCATGGCTGTTGCAGCAGGCGGCTCTGTTTTCGGCAGGGTTGCTGATGGTACTACAAGTTCTGCTGATTTTTTATTGCCTGGCAGGTACTACGTTGGTGCGCGAAGTGCGTATGGTGTTTCTTGCCGTAGACCGTTCGCTGGAGGAAGGCCGGCGTCAGGTGGCACGTATTGTGGGACGCGATACGTCCGAACTGTCTGCGCAGGAAGTGCGTACGGCAGCTTTGGAGACTCTTGCCGAGAACTTGAGCGACGGGGTGGTGGCCCCCTTATTCTGGTATTTGCTACTGGGCGTGCCGGGCATGCTTGCCTATAAAATGGTGAACACGCTGGACTCGATGATAGGTTATCGCAACGAACGTTATCGCCGTTTCGGCTGTTTTGCTGCCCGTCTGGACGATGTGGCCAATTTCATTCCTGCCCGTCTGACTGCCTTCTTGATGGTTGTGGTGTCCGGTCGTCTTTCGTTGTTGGGGTTTGTGGCTCGTTACGGTAGCCAGCATGCCAGTCCCAATTCCGGTTATCCGGAGTCTGCCTTGGCCGGTATCCTGAACTGTCGTTTCGGAGGTCCTCATAACTACTTTGGCGAGGAGGTGTGGAAACCTTACATCGGCGACAACGAGCGTCCGTTGACCACGGAAGACATGCATACGGCTATCCGCATCAACCGTCGTGCGGAAGGGTTGATGATTCTGCTCGTACTTGCTTCTTTCTGTATCCAGTTATTGCTCCAATAAAACTTCCGGTTTACAGCGTGATTTGGATGAGTCCGCCGTAGGGCGTCAGAGAGCTGAAAGCTTCTTCTGCGGTGATGAGGCCTGCATAAATCTGTGCACAGATCAGTACACCTCCGTGGGCAAAGATGGCTACACGCCGGTAGGGTTTCTGCTTCAGCTCATCCAGGAAGCGGCTGACACGTTCGTATTGCATGGCGAAAGATTCGCCTCCTGTAGCCGCTACGTTCAGGTAGTCGGCATACCATTCCTGAAGGCGGGGATCGTCGTTCCGGTCGAATGACTTCATTTCCCAGGCTCCGAAGTTGATTTCCATGAGCCGTTTGTCCCGTTCGGCATCGGGATAACCGCAATAGTCGGCCAGTCGTACGCAACGGGTCAACGGACTGGTGAACGCGTGATCGAAGTTTTCTTCTTCGAGTAAGGAAGCCTTCAGGCGAGACAGGGTGATGGCAGCTTCCTGTTCGAAACTGTCTTTCAGGGGGACGTCTGTCTGTCCGTAGCAGACTCCCGGCGGCACGTCTACCGAGGTATGTCGTATCAAAGTAATTTCCATAAGATGACAGCGCAAAGATAAAATGAGATTTCACATAACAGAAACATTGCTCCGCAGCAGTCGCCCGTGTAGCCTTGAAGCTTTTTCTTCAAGAAGCGGCAGAGCAGCAGGCAGACGAACATGGGGACGACGGTAGCCGGCCACAAGCGCAACGGCAGCAGGAACAGCAGCGGCAGGATGCCGCTGACGAAGGCTGTGATCAGTTCCCCCCGGTTCATGCCGCTATACACGACCTTGGCCTTGCTTTCAGCTTCGGGACGGGCATAGGGCAGGTAGTTGATGATTTGCGAGGCACAGAACTTGCTCCAGCAGTCGCAGCAAAGTGCCAGCGCGCACAGCACGGAAAGCGGCAACCGGCTTGGAAGCTGCCAGAACAGCAGGAAGTAGAAGATCAGACCCACGACACCATATGTCCCGATGTGCGAGTCCTTCATGATGGCCAGGATGCGTTCGCGGGTCGTTCCTCCGCCGAAGCCGTCGAAGAAGTCGGCCAGTCCGTCCTCGTGCAGGCATCCCGTCACGAGCAAGCGCGACAGAATGGCCAGCAGCCAGGCCACAGGCAAGGGAAGTACTTGAGCGGCGAGCCAAAGTACTCCGGCCATGATGCCCCCCGTCAACAAGCCCACAAGCGGCCAGTAAGGTACCACATGCTTGAAGCATTCGGCAGGTACTTCCCTGATTTTCCAGAAGGGAAGCCTCGTAAAGAATATAAGAGCAGCCAGAAAGTTCATCGCTTAAAAGTATTTGGTAATGGAAGCATGTGCAAAGTTATCCATCTCGTTAATCATTCGTACGGCTGAGTCGACCAACGGATAGGCGCAAATGGCACCGGTTCCCTCTCCAAGCCTCAATCCTAGGTTTATCAGCGGTTTGGCTTGCATGTACTCCAGTATCAGTTTATGTCCGCTTTCGTCGCCGCAATGGCCGAAGATGGCATAATCTTTCACGGCAGGATAGAGCTGCATGGCAGCCAGCATGCAGTTGGTCATGATAAATCCGTCTACCAGTATCAGCATTTTCAGTTCGGCAGCCTGGAGCATGGCTCCTACAGCCATCACCATTTCCAGTCCACCGAAGTAGCGGATGATGTCGGTGGCCGATCCGTCTCCGTTGTAGTTTTCCATGCTTCTTTTCAGTACTTCGTATTTATGGCGGATGCCTTGCTGGTTCAGTCCGCTACCAGCACCTACACACTGTTCCAGAGGAATTCCCGTGAAATAGGTCATCCACAGCGACGAGGACGAAGTGTTTCCTATTCCCATTTCTCCGAAACTCAGCACGTTGCTTCCTTCTTCGTGGCATCGGCGTACCACTTCGGCACCGCGTTCGATGCAGAGTTCCATCTCTTCCTGCGTCATGGCAGCTTCGTACAGATAGTTGCGGGTACCGCGGCGTACTTTCATGTCGATGATGCCTTTCTCGTAGGGCAGGTCATAGTCCACGCCGGCGTCTACGATTTTCAGTTCGAAACCATGTTGGCGGCAGAGGAAGTTGACGCCGGCCCCTCCATGAAGGAAATTGCTCAGTTGTTGCCAGGTCACTTCTTTCGGTGACAGACTTACACCTTCGTCTACAATTCCGTGGTCGGCGGCAAAGATGATGTTCTGCGGCTTGTGCAGTGCCGGAGTCAAGGTTTGTTGAATCAGGGCAATTTGCAGGGCTATTTCTTCCAGCCTTCCCAGCGAGCCTTTCGGTTTGGTCAGGTTGTTAATCTTGTCTATAATGGACGGACGCAGGTTTTCGTCCGGTTTTTCGATATGAAATGTTTTCATGTTTTTATCTCTGTTTTTGTTATTTTACTTTCATTGGTATTCCCGCCACCATAAGGATGACTTCGTCGGCCTGTGAGGCGATATACTGGTTCACCCACCCCTGAAGATCAGTGAACTTGCGTTGTATTTCGTTTTCGGAGGTTGCTCCACAGCCTATTTCGTTGGTGACAAACAGAAAGGTGGCATCCTGGTGTGTAAAGCGGTCGAATTCCTCACGGACGGCTTTCAGCGTTTGGTCTACGTCTGCATTCAGGTCGAAAAAGAAGTTGGTACACCATAAGGTCACACAGTCTATCAGGACTACCCGTCCGTCCAGTTGGTGTTGGCTCAGTGCCTTTTCCTCTTCGATGTTGGTCCATTCAGGGCCTCTTCGTTCCTGATGGCGCAGGACACGTTGTCTGAACTCTTCGTCCCAGATGCGTGCTGTCGCCATGTAAACCGGGTTGGGAGAGAGGGTTAAGGCTCTTTTTTCCGCATAGCTGCTTTTGCCGGAACGTGCTCCTCCTGTGATTAATATAATCCGTTTCATAGGTTTTATTTTTCTAACGGGAAACAAAAATACAAGATTTTGCTGATTTCATAGTTGTATTTCTCAAAAAAGTATTTATCTTTGTCCCCGCTTTGCGAAAAGTTCTGTTTGTAAAGACAAAAATACTTCGACAGGCGGCAGTAGCTCAGTTGGTAGAGCATCAGCTTCCCAAGCTGAGGGTCACGGGTTCGAGTCCCGCTTGCCGCTCATACTGATAATCAGAGGTTTACGTGATGTAAGTCTCTGATTTTTTTGTTTTCTACTATTGCTTTTCTAACATGGACAATTACGTGTCCAGACCTTAATTTGATGAGTCTAACTGTCAGCTTGATGAACACAGACTTCCCGTTTGGGGCTATGCAGTTCGGATGATCCATGAAAACAGAGGGGGGGCCTTTTTCTTTTTGACAGAAAACTTGTGGAATAGGAAACATTTTATTTATTTTGCGGGAAATGCACTAAACAACGTGAAAGACATTATGAAAAACAACAAAATTTGGAATGAAAGCATCGAATGCATGGATCGGGAGAGCATGCGGAGATTGCAGGGGATTCGGCTGAAGAAAACGGTAGAGCGGGTGTACCACGACACGCCTTTCTACCGCAAGAAAATGCAGGAACTGGACATCACTCCCGACGATATCAACAGTATAGACGACATTGTGAAGCTGCCCTTCACCACGAAATATGATTTGAGGGATAATTATCCTTTCGGACTTTGTGCCGTGCCTATGAGTCAGATTGTACGCATCCACGCCTCGTCGGGCACTACAGGTAAACCGACGGTGGTGGGCTACACGCGCAAAGATTTGTCGGTGTGGGCCGAATGTCTGTCGCGAGCTTTTACGGCTTATGGCGCAGATCGTTCGGATGTCTTCCAGATATCTTACGGATATGGACTTTTTACGGGCGGGCTGGGCGCTCATGCCGGTGCCGAGAATATCGGGGCATCTGTGATACCGATGTCCAGTGGAAATACGGAAAAACAGATTACGCTGATGCATGATTTTGGCGCGACGATGCTGTGTTGTACACCGTCGTATGCACTGTATCTGGCGGATGCCATCCGTGATTCGGGGTTACCTCGTGAGGAATTCAAACTGAAAGCAGGCGCTTTCGGTGCGGAGCCATGGACGGAACAGATGCGTCATGATATCGAAGCCAAGCTGGGTATCAAGGCTTATGACATCTATGGGCTGAGCGAAGTGGCTGGCCCGGGCGTAGGCTATGAATGTGAATGCCAGCATGGTACGCACCTGAACGAAGACCATTATTTTCCGGAAATCGTAGATCCGAAAACACTGGAACCTGTGGCACCCGGTGAAACGGGCGAACTGGTGTTTACGCACCTGACAAAGGAAGGAATGCCTCTGTTGCGTTACCGGACGAAAGACCTGACAGCTCTGCATTATGAAAAATGTGCTTGCGGACGTACACTGGTGCGCATGGACCGCATCCTGGGACGCAGCGACGACATGCTGATTATCCGTGGTGTAAACGTATTCCCGACGCAGATCGAGTCTGTCATGCTGGAGATGCCGGAATTCGAACCGCATTATCAGCTGATTGTAGACCGTGTAAATAATACGGATACGATGGAGCTGCAAGTGGAGGTAAGGCCTGAATTCTATTCGGACGAAATCAAGAAGATGATGGATATGAAGAAGCGTCTGACAGCCCGTCTGCAAAGTGTATTGGGCTTGAGTGTAGATGTGAAGCTGGTGGAACCGCGCAGTATCGAGCGTAGTACGGGTAAGGCAAAACGTGTAGTAGACAAGAGAAAATTTGAAAGATAAACTATATCGCTATGATTGCAAAACAATTATCAATTTTTTTGGAGAATAAGTCGGGACGCCTTACGGAGGTAACCCGGGTATTGGCTGAAGGTGGTATCAACCTCTCCGCCCTGTGTATCGCAGAAACGGCCGATTTCGGTATTCTGAGAGGAGTGGTTTCTGAGCCGGAGAAAGCTTATCAGTTGTTGAAGGAAAACCATTTTGCCGTAAATGTGAATGACGTGGTAGGTATTTCTTGTCCTAACATTCCGGGAGCATTGGCCAAAGTGCTCCAGTATCTGTCGGACGAAGGAGTGTTCATCGAATATATGTATTCGTTTGCCAACGGAGATCATGCCAATGTGGTAATACGTCCCAGCGACATGGAGAACTGCCTGCGTGTGCTGAAAGAGCGTCGTGTAGAGCTGCTGGCAGCAAACGATTTGTATAAACTTTGATCCATTGGCGATTGACGGTTGGCGGTGGGGATAGCATCTCTTGGGGATGATTGTCTACCGCTGGCCGTTTCTGCCTTTATGTTTTTGAAAAATTAAGCTTCGTATCGTTGTTTTATTCAGTGCGAAGCTCTATCTTTGCGCAATATTTGCGAATAACCGAATGAAAAAGAATATCTTTATTGTAGCTTTGCTGGCAGCAGCGCTGGGATTGACATCGTGTGGTGAGTATAATAAACTGCTGAAAAGTACGGATTATGAGTACAAATATGAAGCTGCCAAGTCCTATTTTGCCAAAGGACAATATAACCGTGCCGCCACTTTGCTGAATGAGTTGATTGCCATTCTGAAGGGAACGGATAAGGCGGAAGAATCGCTTTATATGCTGGGTATGTGCTATTATAATGAGCAGGATTATCAGACTGCCGCACAAACCTTTATTCAGTATTATCAGGTTTATCCGCGAGGTACATATACCGAACTCTCCCGTTTCCATGCAGGTAAGGCCCTGTTCCTGGATACTCCGGAACCCCGTCTGGATCAGTCGAGCACTTACAAAGCAATTGACGAGCTTCAGATGTTTATGGAATACTATCCGCAAAGCGCCAAGCATCAGGAAGCCCAGCAAATGATTTTCGAGTTGCAGGACAAGCTGGTTATGAAAGAATACTTGTCGGCCAAATTGTATTACAACTTGGGCAATTATATGGGCAATAACTACCAGTCATGTGTCATCACCGCACAGAATGCCCTGAAAGATTATCCTTATACCAATTTGCGTGAAGACTTGTCGATCCTGATTCTGAGAGCCAAATACGAACTGGCTGTATACAGTGTGGAAGAAAGAAAGCAAGAGCGCTATCGTGAGGCTGTGGACGAATATTATGCCTTCAAGAATGAATTTCCTGAAAGCAAGTACCTGAAGGAAGCCGAACGGATTTTTAGCAAGTCTCAGGCAGAATTGGGTGAAGGAAGCACTGAAGAAGAAGTAACTGAATAACCGAAAAACTTAATTTATAATATAAGGTAAAAATTATGGATTACAGAAAAACCAATGCTCCGGTAACTACCGTGACACGCGACTTGATGGAACTGTGTGAAGATACCGGCAACATTTATGAAACAGTGGCCATTATCGGAAAGCGTTCCAATCAAATCAGTGTGGAAATCAAAAATGATTTGTCCAAGAAACTGGCCGAGTTCGCATCCTATAATGACAACTTGGAAGAAGTATTTGAAAATCGTGAGCAGATAGAGATTTCACGCTATTATGAGAAACTGCCGAAACCGACGTTGATTGCTACTCAGGAATATATCGAAGGCAAGGTATACTACCGCAATCCGGCAAAAGAAAAAGAAAAACTGCAGTAATGATACAGCGTATTCAATCTGTTTATCTGTTGGTAGTCACCATCTTGCTGGTTGTTACCATGTGTCAGCCGGTAGGTTCGTTCATTGCAGCAGATGGGGTGAACGCATCGGTATTCAAGCCGCTGGGAGTGACTTTGGCTGACGGAAGTTTTCAGTCCACATGGGGCATGTTCGGTATTTTGTTGCTGTGTGCCATTGTAGCATTGGGAACTATTTTCCTGTTCCGTAATCGCATGTTGCAGGTACGTATGACCATATTCAACAGTTTGCTGCTGATCGGTTATTACATTGTCGCAGCTGTGTTCTGGTACATGCTGAAGGGCAAATTGGGTGCTGACAGCTTTCAGCTGGGATGGGCATTGTGTCTGCCTGCAGTCTGTATTATTTTGAATTATCTGGCTTTCCGTGCTATCTTTAGTGATGAAGTGAAAGTGAAAGCAGCCGACAGATTGCGATAAAGTAATCCGGTAAACTAGTATAGAGAGAAGAGGGTGTTCCAGCATGGATTACCCTCTTTTTTTGTTTTCCGTTTATTTACACGATTGTAACCTCAACTACATACGTTTGACATACACAGTGTGCATCTTTGTGACAGAAAAACAACACACTGAACAATGATGCGTCTACGTACATTCTATTCTACCATTGTGCTGTCCGACATCCATCTGGGGACATCACATTCCAAGACAACCGAAGTGACCAATTTCCTGAAATCGGTGAACTGCCGCCGCCTGATATTGGACGGAGACATTATCGATGGATGGGCTTTGCGTAAGGGAGGTACCCGCAAGTGGCAGGCCCGTCACACAGACTTCTTCAAGGTTCTCATGAAGATGATGGAGAAACAGGGTACGGAGGTCATTTACGTGCGGGGCAATCACGATGATTTTTTGGACAGTCTGGTGCCCTTTACCTTTTACAATATCCGCATTGTGAAGGACTTTATTCACGAGAGCCACGGCAAGCGCTACTACGTGACTCACGGTGACATCTTCGATACAGTGACCACGAACATGAAGTGGTTGGCGCAGCTAGGCGATTGGGGTTACACCTTCCTGCTCTGGCTCAACAAAATCTACAACAACTACCGTATGCGCCACGGCTTGCCTTACTATTCACTCTCGCAGGCTATCAAGCAGAAGGTAAAAACAGCAGTTTCCTATATTTCCGACTTTGAACAGGAATTGGTGAAGTTTGCCCGTGCCCGCAAGTGCGACGGCGTGATATGTGGTCATATCCATCATCCGGCCGATACGTGGTACAATGACATCCATTACCTCAACTCGGGTGACTGGGTGGAGACAATGTCTGCTTTGGCTGAAGATGAAGACGGTAACTGGACAGTTATCCGCTACGGAGAGTTGCAGATAGAGCAAACCGAGAATCCGGTTCGTCAGATTGCCTCTTGATTTTTAAGTATCTTCATTGCGATATTCATATACCGTGTGATGTCGGTCGTTATTTCGCGGTTATAAACATCACAGCGTTTGCGTCCCAGACGTACGACGATGGCATTCATCTCGGGGATGGCGATGATGTACTGTCCCAACATGCCGCGCAGGTAAGGGCAGCGCATACCGTGATAATCCATGATCCACGTCTGGAAACCATAATAGCTGAGCGTATCTTTACCCCATTGGTCTTTCAAGTACGAGGCAGGGCGCATCAGTTCGTCCATATAGGCTTCGGATATCAGTTGGCGTCCGTGCCAGTTGCCGTGATGCAATAGGAGGCGGGCAAAACGGGCCACGTCGCGTGCCGTGGTGTGGAAGCAGCAGAAAGCCTTTTCATCACCATCTTTTTTGTCCAGCAGCCAGTAGGCATCGCGTTCGGCCTGCATGGGTTTCCATAATTTCTCTTCGGCATATTCGCTTAGTGTCTGTTCGGTGGCGGCTTCGATGACGAAAGCCAGCAGTTGCGTTTCGCCGCTGCGGTAGGAATATTGTATGCCGGGCTGGTCAACTACATCCAAACCGGTTACCAGATCGTAAAGGTCGTTACCGTAATAACCGTGTGTGGTGACGGAGAAGAGCGAAGCATACGCCTCATCCCACGCCATGCCGCCGCTCATGGTGAGCAGGTGGCGCAAGGTGACATCGGCCTGCATTCCTTGGGTATAGGACGGTATGTAGCATGATACGGGATCGTCCAAGCTGTGTATCTTTCCTTCATCAAGTGCAATGCCTGCCAGTAGTCCTACGATAGTTTTCGTGGCAGAGTAGATGTTCGAGGTCAGCGTGTCGTTCCACCCGTCGCGATAACTTTCGAAGACGATGCTGTCATGATGGATGACGAGGAAGGACACGGTGTGCAGGCTGTCCAGATAGTGTGCATCATTCTCTGTCAGTTGATAGCGGTTATAGTCGGCAGCGAGGGGCCAGTGCCATACATCATCGGGATTGTGGTGTACCGTGTGACGGTGGAAGGTTTCCAGATCATCAATGACAGGCATCCAGTGGATGAGCGCCTGACGGGCGTAGTAGGGCAGGGAGGCATAAACAACAACTATCACTACTGCCAAAGCGATGAGCACGCGAAAGATGTTTTTTTTCTTCGTTTTCATAGGCTTACTTTTTGTTTTGGATACTCAAGCAATATTCCGACGGTGTCATTCCTGTTTGCTTCTTGAACATGCGGCTCAAGTGCTGGGAATATTCAAATCCCAAGCTGTATGCTACTTGGGCAACACCTGTTCCACTGGCGAGTTGGTTCTTGGCTTCTTGAACAATGTACTGACGGATATAATTGCTTGCTGTATCTCCGGTTGTCTTTTTTATGAGATCACCGAAATAGTTGGACGACATGCAAAGCTTGTCTGCGAAATACTGGACAGTGGGCAAACCGAGTGATAGTTGTTGGTTCTCATCGAAATAATTCCGCAATAAGTTATTAAATTTCATGAGTACATCAGAGTTTTCCGGTTCACGGGTCATAAACTGACGGTTATAGAACCGTTGGCAGAAATTTAGCATCAGGCCTATGTATTCCACAATAATCGCATTTTGAACGGCATCATGCTTGCGCTCGATTTCCTTACGGGTTTGCCGCATCAGCGAAATGAATAAATTTCGCTCTTCGTCAGTCATGTGCAGAGCCTCGTTGATGCGATAGTCGAAAAACGAATATTCTTTGATTTCCTTTTCCAAATGAGTTCCGTGTAACAGATCAGGATGAAATAGTAATGCCCATCCTGTCAGATAAACCTCTTCTCCGTTGTCTTCTTTGCCTCCAATTTGACCAGGGGCCACACAAATGAGTGTTCCTTTATGATAATCGTATTTTCCGCGGCCGTATGCCAAGTCTATTTCTGATTCGTCGTGCAAGAATATGCCATAAACTCCATAGTTGTTCAGACAATGGCGTGCAGGCGATACTTCCGCAAAATCGATGATGTTTAAGTTTTGCGATAAGAAAACAAAATCGAAATAAGTGAAAACAAAGCAGCTAAAAGAAACGTAATATACTGGTATTCAATTATAATTGATTGTACTTTTTGATTCCTTTTGCGGAAGATAAATTTCCATAAATTCCCTATATTTGTTGCGTGTTTGTTACGTAAAACAAAACTATTATTGTACCTTTGCAGAAGAAAGACAATACGCTGCTTGACGGCAAGAACAATTTTGAATGATTTATGGGAAGACCGAAGAAGACAACCAAGGCGAAAGAGCCAGTGCGCATCCGGGAGCGCAAGCTCGCAAACGGCAACAGGAGCCTCTATCTTGACATCTATTCAAAAGGTGTGCGCAAGGTGGAATCGCTTGGCGTGTACCTTGTCCCGGAGAACACACCTCTTGACAAGATACAGAACGAACATGCGAGAAGCGTTGCCGAGAAGATAAAGTCAGAGCGCATCATCGTGCTGCAGAACTACGGCATAGCAAACCTTGACAAGGTGATGAAAGCCTCGATGCCCCTTCTCGCGTATCTTGAAAAATACGCCAGCGAGGGGAACGGTCTGACCGAATCAACCATGAAAGGACGTAAGTTCATGCGGCGCAAGGTGGAGGAATACCTACGCTCGATTGGGCGGCTCACCATATCCATGTTGGAGGTCGATTTGGATTTCTGCCGTGGCTTCATCAATTTCCTCCGCACGGCGAAGAACAAGCGTCTGAAAAGTGAAGAAAGGACGATAAGCAACTGTACGGGACTACAGACACAGGCCGTGCTTACAGCCGCATTGAACACGGCACTGCGTGACGGCATCATCGAGCGCAACCCCATGACCTTGCTGACCTCCAAGGAACGCTTCCACCAGCAGGAAAGCAAAAGGGTCTATCTCACCATCGATGAATTGAAAAGAATGATGGCCACTCCCTGTGATGACGGGGAGCTGAAAAAGGCGTTCCTGTTCGCCTGTTTTACGGGGCTGCGTCTCAGCGACATCCGCACGTTCACATGGAACAAGGTACTGACAACACCCAACGACTCCACCCGTTATATAAGGGTCAGGATGCTCAAGACGCAGCAGGTCGTCAACGTGCCGCTTTCCAAGGATGCCATCGGCTATCTCCGTGAGACGGAAGACGGGGACGAGCCAATCTTCCGCCTGTCAAGCGCGGCTTCCGTCATAGAGCAAAGGCTGGCGGAATGGGCGAAGAAAGCCGGAATAGAGAAGCACGTGACCTTTCACGTCAGCCGCCACAGCTATGCTACGATGATGCTGACCATAGGAGTTGACATCTACACGGTGAGCAAGCTGCTCGGTCACAAGAACGTGGCGACCACACAGATATACGCGAAAATAATCGACCAGAAGAAAATTGATGCCGTCAATATGATGGACAGGTTCTTCGACAAAGACAGGCAGGCATGAGGATAGAGATAAGGACACGCGAGCTGAAGAACGGCAACAGGACAATATACCTTGATTATTATGACAAGGGCAAGAGGTGGTATGAATATCCCAAATTGTACCTTGTCCCTGATTCCGCTCCACATGCAAAGGAATTGAATAAAAACGCGATGGACAAGGCAATTGCCATCAGAGCCAGACGACTGCTCGGCGAGACACCGGAAGAGGACGGCAACCCGTTGAAGGAGACTGGCAAAATTCTTGTGAGCACTTGGATGGATGAATACGCCAAAGCCATGCATGCGAACACAGGGCTTTCCCCTGATTATCTAAAGCACTTCGACACCCTTATCCGCATGGTGAACGACTATCTCGCGCACATCAAAAGACCGCGTCTCACGATGGACTGCATAGACAGGGATTTCTACAGAGGATTCCTGCATTATATGACCGATGTCTATGAGTGCCGGACTTCCGACGGCGGAACAAGGCGACTGGCAAAATCGACCATGCACTTGTTCCAACTGAAGATGAATACGATGCTCAACCAGGCGGCAAGGGACGGTGTCATCAAGTGCAACCCATATCACCTACTGTCAAGGGACGAGCGGATAAAGAAGCCGACTGACCAACGCGATTTCCTGACCCGTGAGGAACTGCACAGGCTGATGGAGGTGGAGACACGAAGCACCACAACCAAGATGGCATTCCTGTTCAGCTGTTTCACAGGTCTGCGCTACAGTGACCTGAAGCAGTTGAAGTGGGGCAACATCGAACATTCACAGTCCGGGATGGTGATAAGGATAGAGGCGATGAAAAAGACGGAAAAACCTGTGACTGTCCCTTTGGGCACGAATGCGATGACATGGATGCCTGAGCGTGGCGACAAGACACTTGACGATTTTGTCTTTGACATCGGCACATGCGGAGGTTGCAACACCGTCCTGAAGAAGATGGCAAAAAGAGCCGGAATCAACAAACGGGTCTCCTTCCATACCGGTAGGCACAGCTTCGCAACGCTGACCCTCGCCGCCACGAATGACATAGCGACGGTAAGCCGACTGCTTGGCCACACCTCTGTCGCAACGACACAGATTTATGCGGAAGTGCTGATGGAGGACAAGATAGCCGCCGTAAATAAACTGAATAGCATATTTTAATTCGATAAGATCCTTTTATGAAACGAATCTCCGATAATTACCTTACGATGCTATTGCCGCTTACGGTAGTAGCCGCAACCGCATTCAGTCTGGTTGCCGCCATCGCTTTTCGCATGGGAGCGACCACGGCAGGATTTGTGTTTGCCGCCCTGTCCATTATCGGGTGGATAGGACTGTTTGCCGAGTTTTTCCTCTTGTACGACATCATCATAGACAAGTGGCTCTCCAAAGACCGTTCTGTCCTGACCGCCTCATGGTTTGTCATATCGCTGCTGCTTGCCTTTATTCTTACTCCCGACAAACATACGGATTGGAGCACTTGCATAACCATGGTCTCGCTCTTCGCCGTGGTTTTCCTTTTGCCCTGCATCATCGGGATGGCATACGGCAAACAGATAAAATTATGGCTGCTGCAACGGTGGAGCAGACTTGTTCCAAAGAAGCGGCAGTACACGGACGAAGCAGAAGAAAAGCAAATCGAAGCCTTGCTTTCAGCATCCACGCCACCTTCCATAATGAAACAGGAGGATGAAATCAAACACTATGACAGCCTTGTCTCAAAGGTGCAGCCGGAACAGATAAGGAGACTACCCGAATCATTGCAGACCAACGACGCACTGTTCCTGTTGGTGCTGTTCCGTGAGGACGGCTATCTTGATACGGACTTCCGGCCGCTGATGAAAAAGGAGGATGACGAAATCAATCAGACACTCTACGCCTATATCGCCAGTGCCCTTTGCGCCGCCCTCAAAATCAGGAAAGGCAAATGGGTCATCTTCGAGAAATTCTGGCCGCTCAACAACGGCGCACAGCTGGCAAGCAACTTCAAGACCGCCTGACGGCAGACACGCGCAGGGACATCGGCTGAACCGTGCATTCGGATTATTGGAACGTGTATCGGACTTTTGCGACAAGCAGCAACTGGTGACGGTAAACAAGGTGTTGCTCTCCATTGCGGTAAACGCGGAGGACATCAGCTGTGCCGTGTCAAGCCTTGACAAACGTCCGGCATCCGTACAACCGACACAGGCAAACACCGGAAACACCGGAAACACCGGAGCCGGCAAGTAACCGTTTGCAAAATATAGAAAGGCATTTGACCTGCGTTCATACAGCCTCTTTTTTTCTTCCCTTCTTTCAAGATTGGAACAATTCAGAGTATCGCATGAACAGCCGTTGCCTTTTTCGTCCGACATACGATTACGGGAAGATGAAGCCGTGCAGGATACAACAAAAGGACAAATTGGTATTTCCATACCGGTTCCTGCACGGTTTTATTCTTTTCCAAAAACAAAAATATCACACTTATAAAGACAAAGTTTTATGGACAAGAAAACATACAGATTCATGTACCTGGCAGGTATCGCATCCCTGTCATTAGTTTTTTCTCAGAAGGCATTGCAATGGCTGTACGGGACAACGACGGATGATGACGGCAGGGAAACAGTAAACTTCATATTGTTTGGCGACCTGCTGGCGAGAATGGCATTTACAGCCGGAGAGGGCAAGGGATTCAGAAGACCGCTCACGCTTTCCGCAGGTCAGGCGCAGTATTCCGAAGAGCAGCTTTCCGCGCAATGGAACATGGGCAGGAAACGCATACGCAACCTGCTGGACGCACTTACGGGCATGGGGCTTATCGACACCAACCGTTCAAGGGTGGCATCCGTGATGACCTTCCCGTGCGTCCGTGGATGGAGAACAGCGGACGGCAGCCACACAGACAATACATTTTTCCATGAACAGAGGGAAGAATAAGAACCGAAAGACAGCCGGGGAAACAGCCGAACTGACAATGACAAGGCAAACAACACCCTTACTGTTGTTCCACAGTCCGGCAATAAGCGGCATCTGTTCCGTGCAGGAAGTGGCAGACGGACGGGAGGAGTGGCATGGAGCGATAGCGTTGAGTTGCGAGATATGCCGAGGTATTACCGCCTTCGGACGGTATTACCACGACGCTCTCGCAACGCCCCGAAAGGTCGTTGTCCCAGCCGCTCGCAGGCTCGCACCTTCCCCTTTTTTAGATACCGTTTCACTACAATTTCAAGGACACCAGTTATATGAAACACGAAGATACTTCCAATCAGGAATCCGGGCAGGAAAAGCCCGTTATAAGGCGTGACAAGGTGGTGGTCACCAAAGTCACTGAACAGGAGCTTTCTCAGATTAAAAGCACCGCCGGGCAGTGCGGCATGACACGCAGCGACTTCATACGGGCAAGGGCACTCAATTACAGACCGAGACAGCGGCTTTCAGTTACGGAGGTGGACGGTCTGCGGCAGCTTGCGGCCTGTAGGACGGACATGGTGAACTTCGCCAACGCCCTGCACGGACTGAACGATGACGAGAAGGTACGCCTTTTCCACCATCAGCCCACCATGCTCGAATGGTACGAGAAAGTGGCGCGGGTGACAGACCATGTCACCGACTTCCTGCAGTCAGCACAGAAGGCGAACAGCTACCCGGCAGGGACAACGGACGGAGAGACAGAGGAGGATGCCGTATGATAGCCAAGGCAGAATCCATTAGCCACGGCATCAGGGCGATGCTGTACGTGTCGGGGGAATCGAGGAACAAGAAACATCCCGAAAAGATAACGCGCATCCGCGACAACTTCATACTGCAGGGCATGGACGCTTCGGGCATCTGGACGGAAATGAAATTCGCCACCATGGACCGCCCGGACATCAAGAACAATGTCATCCGCTTGGAGATAAGTCCGGCGATGGAACATACCGAAGATTTCACGGTCAAGGACTGGCAGCAACTGTGGAACGACTTCGCGGCGGCTTTCGACAATCAGGAAATTCTGAATGAGGACGGCGAGGTCATTTCCGTGCTGACCAACATATCGGGCAGCAAGTCCAGCGTGTGGCTGCACAGGGAATCCGACAGCGGCATACCTCACCTCCATGCCGTCGTTTGCCGGATAGACGAGAACGGGACATCAATAATGACCACGCCATCCATATCCGCGCACATCGGGCGGCGGAACAGGTTGCCCTGCAAAGGGGATGGATAACTGCCAAACACATACATGAAAGCCGTATTCCGCAAGTCAGTGAGGACTGTATGGAGGCCTTGCGTGAACTAGACGAATGGTCTTGGAAGGGCTATGCGGAGAAACTTGCCGCCAAAGGCTACGAACTGTATCTGCGCAAGGACAAGAAAGGCGTGATACGCGGCTATGTGCTTCACTAAGGCAGTTCAAGGTTCAAGGGCTCGGAACTTGGAAAGGGGCGCAACCTGACCGCATCCCGTATCGAGCGGACTTGGGAGAAACTGCATCCCGAACAGACCAAACAGGAAAGTCCGACACCGAAACAGCCTGTTATAACGGCACCGAAGCCGTCTGTTCACAATGAAGCCGAGCAAAAGCCGCAGACCGATGCAGGACGGAATAATCCGGTTTATGAGTATTACACGGAGTGGCAGCCCGACCGCCTGCGCACTGAGTTTGAATATGCCGGAAAGAACTACGACCGCTATATCCCCGAAAAGGTGCTTGACTGTCTGAATGACGAGTTCGATTTCCGGGAGCTGGCCAACTGGCAGGCTTTGCAGAATCTGGCGATTGCCTTTTTTACGCTTGTCGCTTCTCCTTACGGGGAGGTTTCCGGCGGTGGCGGAGGCGGCTCACAGTCCGACCTCAAATGGGGACGCGACCCGGAAGAGGACGAGATAGAGTTTGCCCGTCGTTGTGCGCGTGAGGCTTCGCACAGGCTTGGCAGACAAATGAAATCAGGATTGAAACGTAAATGACAAACCTAAAAAACATCAGTGACAATGAAACAACCCGATACGTCTGCCCTACGGGAGCGGCTTAACAATTATACACCCGGACAGGAACTGGAGCAAGACAAGCAGGAGTTTGAAGGACTGCTCTTGGAAGTGAACTGTCAGATTGCCGAATTGCGCAATCTACTCAAGGAAATCAATGCGGTAAAGGAAGAACTGGAAAAGATAAACCAATGCTCTGTCAGCCACATCAAGGCGAAAGAAGTACGGCGGCAAAGACTTGAACAACGGAACGATGCGCTTGCCAACGAGTTCCGCAGACTCAAGCCGGAGATTGCGGATGCGCATAAAAAGTTGAACGACCTCATTGAAGGAATCGCTGCATATGCGGGAACAATGCAGAATCTCCATGACCTGCTTAAGGCTTCATTTCCTATAAGGTTTGCAGAAAACGACAGACAAGCATTATTGGAAGGAGTCAATGCCATTGCCGACAATGCCATATCACGTATTCGCAGGGAACGCGAAAAGGCGGACAACGATATCCGCCGCAATGAGAATCACATATCCATGACACAGGCGACATTCTGGGGGATGATTGCATTGCTGCTGATACTTGCCTCATTTTTTGCCCTTGTCATTTTCGCAAACGTGAAACTACTCCATTTAGAGATTTTGAACGAAATAACAGTTGTATATGCCGGATTGATTGCCATCACATTAGCTGCGGTCTCCTTTATCTTTTATAAGTGGAAACACTAAATCTGTTATATATGGCAACAATGAAAGTAAAATTTCGTACATCTTCTGTTCCGACGAAAGAAGGCACACTGTTCTATCAAGTGGTTCACGGGCGTGTAGCACGTCAAGTCAATACCGGTTACAAGGTATATCCCTGTGAATGGGATGCCGCTCATGCGGAAATCGTTTTTCCACCCGGTATTGGGGATAGCCGCAGCAATTATCTTGCATCACTGAAAGAGATTTTGTACGCGAACACCAAACGGTTCAAGAACATAATCGCACGTCTGGAGCGTGCCGGTGAGGACTATACTGCCGAAGACGTGCTGAAACACTACCTCACGCCTTCGGGTGGCAAGGGCTTTATCTCTTTTGCCCGCGAGGTTATCCGGCAGATGGGACAGATTGGGAAACCCCGTACAGCCGAAAGGTACACGACGGTCATCAACAGTTTCAGGCGTTTCCGTGGCGAAAACGACATACCTGTCGAGGAGGTGGATTCCGACCTGATGGTTCGCTATGAAAACTTCCTGAAAGCGTCGGGGGTGTGTCCTAATACCACATCCTATTATATGCGTGGTTTGCGGGCCATCTACAACCGGGCTGTCGAAAAGGAACTGACCATGCAACGCTCTCCGTTCAGGCACGTTTATACGGGTATCGACAAGACGGTCAAGCGGGCAGTGCCGCTGAACATCATCCGCCAGATCCGGGATTTGGACTTGACGCTTTCCCCGGCAACCGATTTGGCAAGGGATGTCTTCATGTTCTCGTTCTATACACGCGGAATGTCATTCATCGACATGGCGTTTCTGGAGAAAAAAGACCTCCGCAGCGGAATCCTCTTGTATCGCAGACAGAAAACCGGGCAGCAGCTCTCCATCAAATGGGAGAAGCTCATGCAGGACATCATCGACAAATACGACATCGCAGGCACTCCCTATCTGTTGCCTATTATCAGGAACATGGAAGTAGATGCACGAAAGCAGTACAAGAATGCGGCACATTTAGTCAACGATAAGTTGAGGAAGTTGGGCGAGCAACTGGGACTGGCAATCCCGTTGACCACCTACGTGGCGCGTCATAGCTGGGCTTCCATAGCCCGGAGCAAGAACATCCCGCTTCCAGTCATCAGCGAAGCGATGGGGCACGATTCCGAAAAGACCACGCGCATCTATCTCGCCTCTCTGGATACATCTGCCGTTGATAAAGCTAACAAACAAATACTTGAGGCACTGTAAGGACTATGATTGGATGAAAATCTGTTTCGGTTTGATACAACCGGATAAGTAAAACAAGGCAAAAATTTGTTGTGCAAATTCCTAAATCTCCTTTTAAGAGAAT